>Ga0105103_10000425_pt1 | contig 23614 bp, 21 predicted proteins | sample PPLLaktember2015_2_FD_79107 | JGI IMG/M metagenome (GOLD analysis project Ga0105103, IMG submission 79107) | Freshwater sediment microbial communities from Prairie Pothole Lake near Jamestown, North Dakota, USA - PPLs Lake P7 Core (6) Depth... | ecosystem: Environmental > Aquatic > Freshwater >...
ACTCATAGATTCTGCAAGCACTTGCAAATTTATGGACAGCCGTCAAAAATGTGTTGTAGCGGCCCACCAAAGAAAAATCGGCATAGCCATCCTTTCAACACAAACTGCAACTTTCTTATACGTGGTGACAAGTGGTTACAAATTATCTTTTTTAATTACTTTCAGAGCAGAGCTGTAGATAGCTAACATACTGAAATTAGATAAAAATATGGTGGAGCTGAACGGGGTCGAACCGTCGACCTCATGACTGCCAGTCATGCGCTCTCCCAACTGAGCTACAGCCCCACTGCCTTTTTTATATCAATAAAGCTTTGAATTGTCAATGGGTTTTGCAGGTCATGGTTTCAGCTAATCATCATTAATTGTAGTAAGATTGTGGTTACTGTGCCGGAACTGACCTTCCTTGCATTTATTGATGACTTTGTGTATGTAATCCCATTTGAAGACAACCCCTACTCTTCCCTTTTATCAACAGAAACCGTACAAGGTCCTTTTCCCGAGCAAGTAATCTGAGTCACAGTTGCTTTCCTTGATGCCTTCTTTGCTTTTTCCGCCTTCTTCTCTTTTAAGGCTTTTGTTCTTGTCGTTCCCTTGAGCTTCGTGATCATGATGCCATCTTTTGTGTACGCTACTGCCACCGTATCACCAACCATCACATCGGCAATTGTTTTGTAACCCCGTAGCTTGGGGTTGCTCGCATCGAAGGTCACCTCCGCTTTTTTGCCCCACACGTCAATTAGGTTCGCATCAACCATTATTACTGTCCCTACAAACCCTGATACCCCTGGTTTTGACTTTGTTACTTGTTGTTTCGGGGCTGGTACCCTCTCATCAACAGGTGCACTCTCCGGTGCCGGTGCCTTTTCAGGAGTTGTCTTCTCAGGGGGCGCCTTGGAAAATGCAAAGCCTGGGGGAACAAAAATGACGCTGATTAGTAAGATGAGCGTTACTATGAAGAATTTCTTCATAACCTCTACTCCTTCTAGTTATATGCTGTTAGGAGAAAATTCCATCTTAAGCTTATTTGTCTCTGTCACCCTAATAGCTTTTCTAATGAATGCTTGCTATGCCGTAGAAGACGCAATCACCGGTAGCTTCAATGAATTTGGCGGATCCGTTTGAATTTCCTTAGTTGTTTTGATGATATGATCTGGTAACACTTTTCACCGTAATGTTACCCCTCGTCAACCTGCCGTTTGTAATATAATCAATTATAGCAGTGGTCACAATCTTGTCAAGTGGTAGTTTAGCTTAAAAACATGACCTTTATAGTTTTTTTGGAGGTAGCGTTAACGCAAATATTATTTGCAGATTGTTACCGAACAATCCCCCCGTCACGGGCGTTAAGGTGCCGGAAATCGTGAGACGTTTCTGTCGTACTCGTCGAGGACCAGATTCACGTGGCGTTTCTGAGGCTTTTTCTCTTCGATAAGTATCTCTCGAAGCCTTGTAGGTCCTGCGTGGTAGGCATGGAGTTGCACGGAAACTTTATACATTGTAACGGAACCTCTGAATTGTCAATTGGTTCTGCGGAAGCGATCTGCACCCTGTGTTCTGAATGGTAAACGATTTACTTCAGGAGATTTTTTTTGATCTTTCCTGATGCGGTTTTGGGAAGTTTTTTAATGAATTCAATATATTGAGGAATCTTGTATCGGGCAAGCTTATCGGCCAGAAAGGAACGGATTTCATCAATCGCTATTGAATGCCCTTCTTTGGTCTCAATAAATGCCTTGCCAACTTCACCCCACTTATCATCTGGCACGCCTACTACTGCAGCATCGAGAATTGCCGGATGACCGAAGAGGGCCTTTTCAACCTCTGCCGGGTAAACGTTCTCTCCTCCACTTATGAACATGTCCTTTTTTCTGTCGACAATATAAGCAAAGCCATCCTCGTCAAATCTTGCAAGATCACCGGTGTGAAGCCAACCACCTTTCATGACTTGCCTCGTCAGGTCGGGCCTTTTCCAATAACCATTCATCACTATTGGACCTTTGACAGCGATTTCCCCAATCTCCCCCACCCTAACAGGTTTCCCTTTGCCGTCTACAATCCTCACCTCTCCATGGAAAGCAGGTTGGCCCACCGAGCCCATTTTCTCCATTGCCCTGCTTGCAGGGAGCCAGAAGATGGTTGACACCTCAGTGAGACCGTAAATCTGAGAAATGATTATCCCTTTTTCTGCATAGGCCTTGAGCAACACAACCGGTATGCGTTCCCCACCGGTGAAAAAACATTTGACACTAGTCAGGTCGTATCGTGCAATATCGCACTCATGGAGCATTATGTTGTAAACAGTTGCTGGGAGCTCCAGGATTGTAACTCTCTCTTTCTCCACCACTTCCAATATCTGCTGGGCGCTGAACCTCTTCCTGACAATGGCCGTTCCTCCCCGGTAAAGAATGGGAGCAAACTCCACTATGAGCCCCCCTGAATGAAACAGAGGTCTTGCAATCATCGCAATATCATGGCTAGTAAGATCGAAATAGATTCCTGCATTCAGGACATTGAAGAAGGTTTTCTGATGAGAAAGAATGGCCCCCTTAGGGAGCCCGGTAGTGCCAGATGTGTACATGATAATGTGCGGGTCTTCTCCCCCCGATTCCCAAACGGTATATGGACTTGAGTCGGGGTAGGTCATAAGTGAGCTTTCATATTCAATAGCCCAATCGGGTACTTCGCTTGTTTTTTTGCTCTCTCCGGAGGTACAAAAAATTTCTTTGAATACAGGAATCCTTTCTCTAAGCATTGCAGCATTTCCGGCAAATTCCTCGTCAAAAATGATAAAGCGGGGGCTACTGTCTCGTACGATAAACTCAGTCTCAGGTAAGGCAAGACGCCAGTTCAGGGGAACGAGGATGCCGCCGGTTTTCGAAAGGGCAAGAAATATTTCTATATACTGCCTGCAGTTACGAAGCAGAACCGCAACTCGGTCACCTTTTTCCATTCCCATATCCAGAAAGAAATTGGAAAGACGATTGACTCGCCGATTCAAATCGAGGTAGGAGTATGGCACGTCCTCAGAAATGAGGGCAGTCTTTTCCGGCTGTATTCTTGCCCACTTCTCTATCCAACTGCCAACATTGAGGACTATCTTCTCAATCATTTCACTTACTCCATAAAATAACTACTGTGCATACAATAATTTTGATCTCATGCGTAAATGGCCTTCAACGATCCAAGACATCAAGGACACCGCGGACATCGGTGAGGATATAGGTCGCCCCTGCTTCTTCAAAGATCTCTCGCGTGATTCTGCCCGTAAGAACAGCGGCACTCATTGCCGAGATTGCTTGGCCGGACTTGATGTCTGTCGGGTGATCTCCAACAACAAGGGCCTCTTCAGGTCGAACTCCGAGTAACCGCAGCACTTCGCCGGCATGGTCCGGATGGGGCTTGACCCGCTCCACATCGTCCCTGGTCACTATGGCCTCAACGAAATTCCAAATATCAGGAAATACATGGAGCACTACATCGAGATGCGTACGCGTAAAGATTCCGATTTTAATGCCCTTACTCTTCAGCTTCGCAAGAACATCTCTGGTATACGGATATACCCCCTTCCCCTCGGATGCGACAAGTTCAAGCTTCCTTAACTCTTCAAAGGCCTCTCGTTTGAATTCTGAGGCCATCCCTCCGAGTTTTTCCTCAACCCAATTAATCATTTCAAGAATATACTGCCCTTCTTGGGATTTTATCTCTTCATCACCCACGTACCTTTGTGCAATTTTTTCAATCTCACCGCGTACGAATGAAAAATCTATGGTTAATTCTGTAAGCGTTCCATCAAAATCAAAAATTACACCTTTTATCATATATTTTCCTGTTTATTAAAACAGATAATAGCGTTCAATACCACGATCTGCATTGTAAATAACTGGCTTCAGGTTGTAACCCGAAACCCGTAACCAGAAACTAAGAACAGTTGTCCTTTACGGTAGCTCTATTTTTTTGATCGATACAATGTTCGGTAAGGACTGGATTTCCCTTATCACATTGTCCTCTATGTCTTTGTCGAGATCCAGCAAAGAAATCGCCAGGCCACCAACACTTTCGCGGCCAAAATGCATGCCACCAATATTGATGCCCCTGATATAGAATACATTTGCAATACTTGCAATGACACCCGGTTTGTCATAATTGTAAACGAAAAGCATGTGGCCTTTAAGATCAGCCTCAAGGTAGATATTGTTCACTTTTATGAGTCGTGGTTCTTTTTTCCCGAAAAGAGTGCCTTGGACAGTGTTTTCTCCTCCGTCACCTTTCACGGTTATGACGAGGAGAGATGCAAAGTCACCCCCTTCCCCGGTCTTTGTCTCTTTTATTTTTACAGCCCGCCTCTTTGCAACAACAGGTGCATTTACGTAATTAACCCCCTCCATCTGCTCCTGGAGAATGCTTTTCACAATGCCTTGGGTGAGGATTTTTATCTCTGCCGTGGCAATCTCCCCCATATACTGGATATTGACTTCCTTTATAGGAAAATCCGTGATGCGGGACACAACAGTTCCCAACTTTTCTGAAAGCTTAAGGTATGGCGATATCTGTTTCGCTACTTCAAAGGTAACAGATGGCGCATTAACGCTGTTTTTGATAACACCATTCTTAAAATAGTCAACAATCTGGTTTGCGATATCGATGGCAACCTTATCCTGTGCTTCTTTTGTCGATGCTCCGAGATGGGGGGTACAGATTGTTTTTTCCGACAAAACAAGAGGATTCTCTTTTGGCGGAGGCTCTTCGTCGAAAACGTCAAGAGCAGCGCATCCAACCTGACCTGAATCGAGGGCATCTAATAGATCCTTTTCTACAACAATGGGGCCTCTCGCTACATTTATAATGGTTACCCCTTTTTTCATCTTTGCCATGGTGTTTTTATTGATCATGCCTCTAGTTTCTTTTACCAACGGTACGTGAATTGCGATAAAATCACTTTCCCTTAAGAGTGTGTCGAAATCAACAAGCTCGACGCCCATGCTTTGGGCGAATTCCTTTGAGATATAAAGATCATAGGCAATGACCCTCATACCAAGAGCAACTGCTTTCTCGGCAACGATGGAGCCGATATTGCCGATTCCTATAACCCCCAGGGTTTTCTCGTAAAGCTCCGTGCCCATGAGGGATTTCTTTTCCCATTTACCCTCTTTCATAGTCCTGTCTGCGTAAGCAATCTTTCGTGCTGCTGCAAACATGAGGGCAACCGAGTGCTCTGCCGCGGCAAGGGCATTACCCTGTGGTGTATTCATAACTACAATACCTTTTTCTGTCGCTGTAGTTACATCAACATTGTCAACACCAATTCCGGCCCTCCCGATGACCTTGAGGTTTGTCCCCTTGTCAATAATGTCTTTCGTTGCTTTCGTGGCGCTTCTCACGATCAGCGCATCATAATCGCTTATAATGGCCTGCAGTTCTTCTCCCTTCAGGCCTGTTTTTATATCCACTGTCAGCTCGGCAGACTTCAGTATTTCGACTGCCTTATCTGAAAGTGCATCCGCGATTAAAACCTTCATGGTGCTCTCCTTTTACAGTTCCTGCAAAACTTCGAGGGCCCTGCCTACACCTGCCCCCATCTTGAACTTATGCCCAAGGTCCTTCAGGGTAAATTCAAGTGCAGCTATGGCGGTGACCACATCGTATTTGTCGGCATACCCAAGGGTGGCTATCCTGAAAATTTTGCCTTTCAGGTGGTCCTGGCCGCCTGCGCCTGTAACGCCATATTTATTCCATAGTGACTTATAGATTGCTTGTCCGTCAATTCCCTCAGGGGCATAAATAGCCGTTACCGCCGGGCTTGGATTCTTGGCAAAGGGTTTCAGACCAAGAGCGATAGCGCCTTCACGGGTTGCGAGGGCAAGTATTTCTGCTCTTTTATAAACCTTTTCGAGTCCGTCTTCCTTCATCATCTTGAGGGATTCCCTCAGACCCACAATAAGGGAAATGGCAGGTGTGAAATTCGTCTGGTTTTTCTGGAGGTTCGTGAGCTCTTTTGTCCAGTTGAAGTAGAACCTTGGCATTTTCGAGGTCTTGTTCATTTCCCAAGCCTTATCGCTCACACCAGCGAAGGCAAGGCCTGGTGGCAACATGAACGCCTTCTGGGAACCCGCGACAAGGATGTCGATACCCCATTCATCCATGGGAAGCTCAAATACACCTACCCCGGTAATGCCATCAATAACACAAATAGTATCGGGATAATTCTTTACGATAGCCGCAACTTCTTTAACAGGATACCGAACACCTGTCGAAGTTTCAGTTGCGTGAGTATATACAGCCTTTGCATCTGGATTTTCTTTTAGAGCCTTCTCAACGAGTGCCGGGTCTATCTCATCGCCCCATGGAACATTAATCTCAACAGCTTGTACGCCATAAGCTTTGCAGATATTTGCCCATCGATCACCGAACTTACCGCTCCTCACGACGATAGCCTTGTCATTCGGTGAAAGCATGTTCGTTACAGCGCCTTCCATGGCGCCTGTGCCGGAAGAAGCGAAAAACAAAACTTCATTCTTTGTGCCAAAAAGCCATTTCAAGCCTTCTCTCACTTCGGCTACAATTTCCTCAAACATAGGGTTCCTGTGGTGTAAAATCGGTTCCGCCATTTTAAGTAATACTTCTGGTGGAATCTGTGTTGGACCTGGGGCAAGCAAGTATCTTTTCTGCATTGTATTCCTCCTTATTGATATGTGTACATTTTTATCAAATAAGCGTTAAAAAGACAAGAGAAATGATGAAAACGCAAATGCATGCAAAAATACTCTGAACATGGTATAGTTTCAATAGCTGGTCATACTTTATAGAGAGGTTTCATAATGGCAAAAGGGCCCTACAATGAGACGGTAATGGATCATTTTATGAACCCACGAAACGTTGGAGAGATTGAGGGCGCTGATGCCGTTGGAGAGGCCGGGAGCGCACAGTGTGGTGACTCCATGACGCTCTATCTAAAAATAGCGAATGGCATAATTAAGGACGCGAAATTTATGACCTTTGGTTGTGGTGCAGCGATTGCGTCAAGTAGCATGATAACGGAACTTTTAAAGGGAAGAAGTATTGATGATGCCCTTGCATTGACGAATGGTGAGGTATTAAAGGCTTTAGGGGGGTTGCCGGAGGCCAAGATACATTGTTCAGTCATGGCGGAGGAAGCAGTCCGGTTAGCCATTGAGGATTACCGGAAAAAGAAAGGCATATGATCGGGGACTGACCTTATGTTCGAGATACGCGTCAAGACTTCTCAGAGGGTGGAATCAAGGGACATTACCGATGAGGTTTTAAATGCTGTTCAGGGAAAGACCGGGAGAATTCTCCATGTCTATACCCCTCACACAACGTGCGGTATTGTCATCAATGAAAATGCCGACCCCCATGTGATGCAGGATGTCATGGAGGCCCTCGATCGAATGATGCCCCGAAGCTATCCGTATAAACATATGGAAGGAAATGCAGATGCCCATATCAAGTCTATCCTTACTGGTTGTTCTGTGACAGTGCCTTTTTCAAAAGAAACGGCTGTTTTAGGAACATGGCAGGGTGTTTTCCTCATGGAGTTCGATGGCCCGAGAGAGAGAAAGGTCTTGATTACCCTTGTTGAATAATGGAGCCCCGTGAATACTTAACTATCTTTGGAGGTTATAAATGAAGCGTGCTTTCAAGTTTCTGAGTAAAACTCTTTGTGTGGTATCTATTTTCCTGTTTGCCGTCACGTTGTTACACGGCAAGGACGATTTTACAAAACCGAAGGAGTTGGGTGTCTACGTTAAAACCGAAAAGGGATTAAAAAGACTTGTTCCAAATATCGTTTTTGATGAAAAAGGCATTCTTTTTGTTGAACTGAACAATCCTCCTCGTTTACTCTTAAAAGATGTCCAGTTTTTTGTCATCAATGGTAAATATGATTTAAAAGTCCTGACCTTGAATCCTTTGCTTTTTTTTCAACCATCTCCCCTTGGCAAGCAACGTTACATCCTTGGCAAAGCAATTGCCTTCGACCTGAAAAAAAAGTCTGATGATTTGTACGTGGTAAAACCGAAAGAGCTGTTAGGCAGGGGTTACATGGCCCTGTGGATTAATGATTCGGCGTGGGATTTTATCATTGAGTAACCGATGTAATTTCATTCCATCGTTCCTCAAGCTCTTTTGACCTGGCACCATGTTCTTTTACGACACCGTCAAGCTCATCAAAAAGCCGGTCAATCTCCTTCCGTGTGTTATGGATGGTTATCGATAAGGAAGCTATGGATTTCCCGTCACCCATTGTTGTAGCCCTTATCAGGGCCTGATTATTTCCTTCAATTTCCTTCTCAAGACCTATGATCTTCTTTTCAACGGAGGTCATTTTTTGTTCGAGAGGGCCCAAAACCTTAGATCGGACTTGTATGAACTCTGCTCGCAGTCTTTTTTGCTCTTTCTTTTTTATACTTGGCCTCTCGCATTCTCCCTCGGCTGTTTTTCCAGGAGGAATATCCTTGTCTTCATCGTCCCACCCAACCCGTTCGAGAAAGTCCCTGTATGTTCCATGAAAAAGTGTGGCTTTCCCACCATCAAACACTATCAATCTTTTTGCTATAGCATTGAGGATCATTTCGCTATGGGTGACGATAACAACCGCTCCCGGGAAAGTATCCATAGCCTCGACAAGAGAGTCTATTGATTCCATATCAAGGTGGTTGGTAGGCTCGTCAAGAAGGAGAAGGTTTGAAGGTCTCACAAGGAGTTTTCCCAGCAACACCCTGCTTTTTTCACCACCTGAGAGCACAGCTACCTTCTTAATTGCGCTATCGCCTTCAAACATCATGGCGCCGCAGATATTCCGGGCTGCATTCTTGTTGTAATCCTGCTGTACCCCAAGGATTTCTTCTTCTACAGTTCTTCCGGGGTCAAGACGGTCAATATTCGTCTGACCAAAATAGGCAAGTTCTACGTTCTGATGGATAATAATACGGCCTTCGACAGGATTAAGGTGGCCTGCAAGGATGCTGAGCAGTGTAGTTTTGCCTTTGCCGTTTTTTCCGATGACACCTATTCTGTCTTGTTTTTTGATGGCAAAGCTCAACTCTTTAATAAGGTACGGGCCATCCGATTGAAAGGAAAATGATATATCTTCAGCTTCAAGGAGCCATTTTCCCTGGAATGGTGCAGCATTGAACTGGAAATCAAGAGTGTCAGCTTCCGTCATTTTTTCGAGTTTACCCATCTTCTCTAACGCTTTGATGCGAGATTGAACAGCTCTGGCGCGATTTGCCTGAGCCCTGAAGCGATTGATAAACTCTTCCGCCTCTCTCCGCTTTTTTTCCTCATTGATCCGTGTCTGCTCATATACCTCTTCGTCTTGAAGGATTTGATTATAGAGCTTATGGGTGGACCCGGGTATCTTTCGAATCTTTGTTCTATGGATACCCATGGTGTCAGTTGTGACATTGTCCATGAATTCTCTGTCGTGGGTGATGAGGATAAGCTCATTCTTCCAATCCCGAAGGAACTGAGTAAGCCACCTTACAGAAACAATATCGAGGTAATTTGTCGGTTCATCGAGAAGAAGAAGGTTTGGCTCTGAGAGAAGCACCCTCGCAAGGTTGAGCCGCACTTGAAAACCTCCGCTCAGTTCATGGGGGCTCCGGCCAAACTCATCTGGTGAAAAACCTAATCCGAGAAGTATTTTTTTTGCCTTATATGATTGATCAATACTATCTTCGTGAATAGGTAGTTCACGACTTGCCTCTCCAAGGACCGTTGGGGCTCTGAAACGAACATGCTGAGACAAATGGCGGATTTTGTAATGCTTTGGAATTGTTATGGTTCCTCCGTCATGGACCTCGTCCCCGAGAATCAGTCTGAAAAGCGTGGTCTTCCCTGAGCCGTTTCGTCCCACGAGGCCAACGCGCTCGCCCATACCGATGGTAAGGCTTATGGTATCAAAAATAACTTGATTGCCGTAGCTTTTACTGAGATTACTTACCGTGATCATTTCCGTATGTAGTATATCGTATGTTGTATGTCGCGAACAATAAGTTCTAGAATTACATGCTATGCAAAAAGAACGAAATAGGATTCTTCGATATTCGATATACGAACAACGATCTACGATTTCCCCAATATTCGTATACATTTTAGGCCATAAGATATCCTTCCCTAACAGTAATAAAAAAATTTTTAAGAATTTTCTTGACAACGTTTTTTACTAGATATAGTATTGATATCTAGTTAACCTACTAAATATAGGGGTGCGTAATCATTAAGGGTTCATTATTGGGAACGTTTTTTGGTGAAGATAAACTTCCCTTAGACATACCACCCATTCCATTCTAATAAAAAAGGGGGGATTGATGGAGACTACCGATCTAAATCTTTTTGTACGAACCTCTGAGGAAACCATATCGGACTGGGACAGGTCCAAGATTGCCGATGCGTTGATCAGGGAGACGCTTATTGATCGGGACACGGCAGATCAAATCAGCCAAGAGACAGAGCAGATGATCCGGAGATCTGGGGTCAGGGTCGTGACAGCCCCCCTCATCAGGGAACTTGTTAATGCCAAACTTATTGAAAGGGGCCTTGAAGGTGCCCGCAAGATGCATACAAGGCTCGGCATGCCCGTCTTCGATGTGGATAGCCTCATTCTCCATCCGAACAAGGAAAATGCCAATGTTCCCCATGGCCCCGAGGCAACAAACCTCACCCTCGCGGAGAGGATCAAGAAAGAGTACGCACTCCTTTGTGTTTTCTCCGAAGATGTGGCAGACGCTCATATGAATGGCGACATCCATCTTCATGACCTTGGATTTATCGATAGACCCTATTGCAGCGGCCAGTCTTTAGAGTATATCAAGAAATTCGGTCTTGATTTGCCCCATTCCTTGTCTATGGCAAAGCCGGCAAAGCACCCTGAGGTTCTCCTTGCCCACTTGATTAAATTTGCAGCAGCATTACAAAGTAATTTTGCAGGGGCAATCGGATGGGATGCTGTCAATGTCTTTTTTGCTCCCTACTTGGAAGGCTTGACCGACGACGAGGTGAAACAATTTGCTCAAATGCTTATTTTCGAGTTTTCCCAGCAGGCCGTTGCGAGAGGAGGTCAGGCAATCTTCTCTGACATTAACCTTTACTGGGAAGTACCAAAGCACTTCGAGGGTGTTCCCGCCATCGGTCCGGGAGGACAGTTTACCGGAAAAAAATATGGAGAATACGAGAAGGAGGCCCAGAGGTTCGCCTGGAAACTTTTTGAGGTCTACAAAGAAGGTGATGGCGCCGGGAGACCGTTCTTCTTCCCGAAACCCCTCGTGCATATTACTGAGAAGTTTTTTAAAACTGAAAATCACATGGATTTCCTTAATCATATTGCAGAGGTGTCTGCTGATAAGGGAAATACCTATTATGTCTTTGACAGAGGGGAAACGGCAAAGATATCAGAATGCTGCCGTCTGAGCTTCAAGCTCGAAGAGTCTGACCTCAGGGATGCTATGGAGCCCTGGCGCATGAGATACTGTGCGCTCCAGAATGTATCCCTTAACCTTCCCCGGATAGCCTATATTGCACAACATGACGATACAAAGCTTATGGATCTCATAACCCAGAGATTTCTCCTTGCCACAAAAGCCCATAAAGAAAAAAGGGCCTTTCTTGAAAAGCTCCTTGCTCATGGCGAAGACGGGCCCCTTGCCCTTCTCACCATGAAAAGAGATGATATGCCGTACCTGAGATTTGATAGGGCTGCCCACCTGATTGGTATGGTTGGTCTCAATGAGATGGTCCAGATACACACGGGCGAAGAAATGCACGAATCCAAGCAAGCTCTTAAGTTTGGCCTAAAGGTAATGGCCCACATGAAGCTTCTTACTGATAAGATGCAGCGTCAGGAAGGGTTTAAGATTGTTCTTGAGCAGACCCCAGCTGAAAGCACTAGCTATCGGTTTGCCCGGCTTGATCTCCGTTATTTTTCACCCTCCTCCGGGAGAGTTGTAAAAGGAGATATTGCATCTGGTGAAGTTTACTATACTAATTCAACACACCTTAATGTGGGATACCCCATGAACCCTATTGAAAGGGTAACGAGCGAGGGCATCTTCCATCCTCTGATTGAGGCAGGTTCCATATCCCATGTATGGTTAGGCGAATCACATCCATACAAAGAGGCTCTCTCTGATTTTATCATTAAAACATTTCGCCATACCACGAACGATCAGATCGCCTTCTCGCCCGAATTCACGACATGCAATACGTGCCACCGGACTTCACGGGGCCTTGATGATACATGCTCATACTGTGGTTCATCAAACGTGGACGGTATCACAAGGATTACCGGGTACTTTACCAAGGTTTCGAGCTGGAACAAGGGGAAACTTGGTGAATTAAAAGATAGACATAGGGTAGGTGAATACTTTAGCGAGCGACGAAAAGTAGCAAACGAATAAAGCAATTTTGAATTTTGAATTATGAGTTTTTAATTCTGAACTTATAACTTAAAATTCAACATTAAGAATTTAAAATTGATTCCTGGGGGAGGGGTAAGAAAATGGGTATTGTAAAAATCTTTTATAAAGATGATTGCCCAATGTGTCCTGTGGCAAAAAAACTTGGTGAGTATCTCGTAGCAGAAAATGTTGGGGTACAGCATTACAATGTTGAAACAGCCGATGGCCTTGCTGAGGCTACATTCTATGGCGTCATGGCCCTCCCTACCATTCTCGTAGAAGATGAGGAAGAGAATGGCCTTGGTGAATGGAGGGGAAGCGTACCGAAGGTTGAAGAGGTACTGAGTGCCGTCAGAAATACATAAATTCCCCATTAAGGGATTTATAGAAACGAGCTTTCTTGACTGGAAGGGAGAACTTTCATCAGTCATCTTCTTCGCAGGCTGTAATTTCAGGTGCCCTTTTTGCCATAACAGCGACCTCGTCCTTCGTTGGGATACCCTAGAAGACGTCCATCTTGAATACATCATTCTCACGTTGAGGAAGTACAAGCAGTGGGTAAACAAAGTGGTTGTCACCGGGGGGGAACCTACGATTCACATGGGACTTTTCAACGCCCTTGGTTATCTGAAACGGGAAGGAATGCAGGTGAAGCTCGACACAAATGGCTCCTCACCCTCCACGCTGAGGGGCCTCGTTAACGAGGGGCTTGTTGATTATATTGCTATGGACGTCAAGGGGCCCCTTGACCGCTACGATAAATGGTGCGGTGTGGAGGTGGACAAAAAGAAAATCGAGGAAAGCATTCGCTTCATTATGGAAAGCACTTTACCATATGAGTTCAGGATGACCGTCGTACCCTCTCTACACCATGAAGATGACATTTATCAGACTGCCGAGTATTTAAGGGCATCAGATAAGTTCTTTCTCCAGGAATTTAAGCCAAGAAAATGCATTGATCCAACCTACTTGAATGTGCAGCCTTTTTCTCGAGACATTTTTGAGCGCATAAGCAGGAATGTCCAACGGATCAGGGTCACCGGCATCAAACCAGAAGAGCGGATTATTAAATTTCACGAAAAAAAGACAAAGATCAAGACAGAGCGGTAATAGTTTCGAGTGCCAACTACTTTATTCCAGGAAGCTTTCAAGCCTTTTTCGTCGAGATGGATGTTTCAGCTTGCGGAGGGCTTTTGCCTCAATCTGACGGATTCTCTCTCGTGTGAGACCGAAGACCTCACCTACTTCTTCCAACGTATAATCAGTCTTCTCACCAATTCCAAGCCTCATCTTGATAACCTTCTCTTCTCTCGGCGTAAGGGTGGAAAGAACTTTATCAATCTCCTCTTTCAGAGAAATACCTACAAGCTCCATGAAAGGTGACGGCGACTTTGGGTCTGCAATAAAATCTCCAAGCTTGGACTCATCGTCACCAATTGGCGTCTCAATCGAGATCGGTTCATTGGAGACCTTCATGATTTTACGAACCTTTTCAAGTGGCAGTCCAGCCTTGTTAGATATTTCCTCAAGATTCGGCTCTCTCCCTAATTCCTGGTATAGAGATATGGTAACCTTCGTAATCTTGTTCATCGTCTCAAGGACGTGGACAGGTACTCTTATGGTTCTTGCATAGTCTGCAATTGCACGGGTTATGGCCTGACGAATCCACCATGTGGAGTACGTAGAGAACTTATAACCTTTCTGGTAATCGTACTTCTCTGCAGCCTTCATGAGCCCCATATTGCCTTCCTGAATTAAATCAAGAAATGAAAGTCCCCTGTTGAGGTACTTCTTGGCAATATTGATGACGAGACGAAGATTTGCTTGAATAAGTCTATTCTTGACAACCTTGAGACTATTTTCAATGTCGTTAATTTCATTGAGCCTTTTCTTGATCGTCTTCGCCTCTTTGTCGTCGAGATAACGGACTTGCTTTGTCATTCTCCTGATCATCTCTTCAAGAACCTTCTTGTTCAAGTTAAGGTTGGAGAGGGACTCCTCGATCTTTTGGTCAGCAGTTTTAATTTTCTTTTCAATCTGTTTCTTGGCCGTCTCATCACTCTTTCGAACTGATTTACGAAATTCCTGCTTCTTTTCAAACTGAGCTTTGATCGTGTGGATGAGGGAAAGGGTTCTTTTCTTGTATTTCTCTTCATCTTTCTTCGTGTAATTCATCTCATCAATGTTCTTGACCACATCGATTATATTAATAGACTCTTTTTTAATGAGTGACCCCAGCTCCTGGAGTTCTTTGATCGCATAAGGCAAATCAAAGAGGAGGTTTCTTGTTTTCCTTTCCCCTTCTTCTATCCTTTTTGCTATCATAAACTCCTCATCAGAGGTAAGGAGGGATACCCTGCCGATATCTTTTAAATATGCCCAGATAATGTTGTCGGCCCGTTCTGACGGAAATCGCTCAGTCTCTCCCCATTCTTGACTTTCTTCCGCGGGTGCTTCAGTCTTTTCTTTCATCGTATCGACAATATCGATATTAGACTCTGTCAGGAAATCGAAGATATCCTCTATATCCTCAGGAGAAAAAAGATTTTGAGGGAGAACATCGTTGATTTCATCCGGGGTAAGGTAACCCTTCTCCATCCCCATATCTACAAGGTGTTTTATCTCTGTGAAATTTTTTACACTCATTTATGACTCCGAATGTAAAAAAATGCCCTTGTTTAAGGGCATTTTCTACATGTTTGATATGCGTTTTTCAACTACTACTTAGTATAGCAATGGGATAGGGATTTTGTCAAGCAACAGGGCCATAAAAAAATTATTTGGATTGACTTGAGCTGAGAGAAGTCATATAAAGATTATATAACATTAAGGGGAGGTGCAATATGTTCGAAAAAATTCTCTGCCCAGTCGATTTTTCAGAATTTACTGATGAAATCCTCGCCTATGCTGTAGATATTGCGAAACGTTTTGACTCAGAACTCCACCTTATCCATGTAATACCAAACCTGAATTATTTCACCCCATATGAATCTTTTCTCACACCCGAGAATCTCGTGGCAATCGAGAGGAACATTGAAGGGGAGGTTGGAAGAGATTTTGATAAGATTACTAAAAAACTTGACCTCCCGTTCAAAAGGATCGTAAAGACTGGGGTAACCTTCGTTGAGATAATTGATTACATCAAGGACCAGGGAATCGGTCTTGTTGTTATGGGTACTCATGGCCGGAGCGGCATTGAGCATATCCTTATTGGAAGTGTGGCAGAAAAGGTGGTAAGGAAGTCACCCTGTCCGGTACTTACTGTCCGTCCAAAAGACAAGGCATTCAAAATGCCATAAGAAATACAGGCGCAAGGTAAAAGGGATAATGATAAGCCTTAATCCTTGAATCTTTGACCTTGTACCTTTAACCTTTTTTCTAATCTTATTCTGGTTTCTTGCAAAGATCCTTGATGCTGATGGAGTCAAAATATGCCATGAGTCTCCGCGAACCCTCTTCCCATGTTTCTTGTACTATACAGTCATCGAGTCTTTCGCAAACCTTCACGGCATTCTTCATGAGGCCCTCGCAGAAAACAAGTTTAAAATCTCCCCCTTCGGTTGCCCTGATGACATCGCCTACCCTGAGGTCCTTTGGATCCTTAGCTAGATAATAACCGCCGTAAGGGCCCCTAACGCTCTTAACGATTCCGGCTTTTTTGAGTTTTTGGAAGATTTGCTCAATATATCGGGGAGAGATACCTTCGCGATCAGAGATATCCTTTACCTGGACAGGGTTACCATTAGAGTTGTATGAGATATAGCAAAGCGCCCTTACGCCATATCTGATTTGTGTATTTATTTTCATTCTTTACCTCTTTTTACTAAAGAAATATTTTTTTGTCAAGAATTTACGTATCGCGTTTTTCAACAATATGCTCGTAGAGATTACGGATAGTCTTCAAAGGGATTGTCTCAAGGCCGTGCACCTTCTCGGCTCCGCGAGGACACAAGACCCTCTTGATACCAAGCCTCTCGCACTCTTTCAGGCGCGCTTCCATGTTAACAATCTTCCTAATCTCTCCGGTCAGCCCTATCTCACCAAAAATTGCCGTATCCTTTCCGATATTCACATCCTTGTAGCTTGACAGGATTGAACCGGCTACGGCAAGGTCAATGGCTGGCTCAGTGACTTTCATGCCTCCTGTTACATTGACATATATGTCCCTGTCAAAAAATGGCTTGCCAAGAACTTTTTCCAGAACTGCAATGAGGATAAACAGCCGGCTCACGTCATAGCCAAGAGACAACCGTTTCGGCATTGAAAAAGCGGTCTTTGGTGTAATTGCCTGCACCTCTAAAACAATGGGGCGGGAGCCGGTAACATAGGGGAAAAGAGTACTTCCTGACCCAATATCTCCCCGCTCTGATACAAAAAATTCTGAAGGATTTTCAACGCCTATAAGTCCTTCTGCACGCATTTGAAATATTCCCACTTCATCTACGGGCCCGTAGCGGTTCTTGATGGCCCTGAGCATCCGGTAGGGGAGCGTCTTGTCACCCTCAAAATACAGAACAGTATCAACCATATGTTCAAGAATTTTTGGTCCCGCAATAGCCCCTTCTTTTGTCACATGACCGATAAATATATGGGCTGTCTCAGACCTTTTCATTTCCATAATAAGCCGTGAAGAAACATCCTTGATTTGACTGACGTTTCCAGGGAGCATGGGAAGTCTGGAGTTATATGTTGACTGGATGGAATCTATTACGACAAGCTTGTAGTGCCTGTCCCTAACTGCTTTGAGGATGTCTTCCACATGGTTTGTGGCAAGAATTGGGAAGGAGCCTTTCAGATGTAATCGTTTTTTGCGTGATGAAAGCTGCCGAAGAGATTCTTCGCCGGACACGTAAAGCGCATCAAATCCAAGTTCTACAATTCTGGAGGTTATCTCAAAACAAAGGGTTGTTTTTCCTATTCCTGGATCTCCACCAAGGAGAATTGAAGAGCCACAGGTAATTCCTCCCCCTAGCACCCTGTCCATCTCACCCATCCCAAGGATAACCCTCTCCTCGGGAAGGTCTTCATCAGAAACAAAAACCGGTTTTTCCTGTTGAATTGGCTCATCTTTTTCGATACGAAACTCTTTGATCGTGTCCCATCCACCACATTTTGGGCACTTCCCCATCCACTTAAGGGTTTCATGTCCGCACGCCTCACATGCAAAAACCGTCTTTTTAGCCATTACATTCCTTTCTCAGATGCATTTTCATAAACGCCGTCTGGTGCTGAAGCATCTTGACTAACCACTTTCTGGTTCTGGGCAGTTCGTGAGGAGAAATCTCTAGCGTAACCATCCCATCGTAACCTAGTCTCCCCGTCGTATTGAGGAGTTTGACCATGGGAATCTCTCCACAGCCAAGAAAAAGGTGGCTCTCGTGATCACCAAAATCACTAATGTGAATGTTCTTGAGCCTTTTTGTCTGAAAAAATTTGAGAAAGGCTTCAATGACATCACCCCCAAAGGTAGCCAAATGGGTTGTATCAAAGGTAAAGTAAAGGTTCTTGCTTACACCAAACTCTATGAGGTCCTCAAATCCATTCAGGATATAAGGTGCAAGCAAAAGCCTCTTTCCTATGCGGGGCATATTCTCAATGGTGAGAATTACACCATCACCACCAAGTTTTGTCTGAAAATCTTGAACCTTTCTGAACCATCGGAAGAAAGCTACCTCCATTGAAAACCAATTGGGTGGATGAAAATTGACAATACCTGTGCCAAGGATTTTGGCAATTTCTATAGATCTCTGAAGTGAGTAAACCTGGTTGCCCCACGCATTCATCTTCATAAAAGGGGCGTGGATGGAAAGGATAGGAAGGATTTCGCTGCATTCTACTGCTGTATCAATAGAGCGACTGTCGTTAAATCTCCTGTCGATGACAAGTTCACAACCGTCAAATCCTGCTTCTTTGGCGAGAAGAAAGGCGTCTCTCGTAGGAAGATAGTAGAGACAACCCGTTGAAAAGAGGATCTTCATACAATAACGATACGCTCGTCAGTATCTGTAAGAATCCTGTATTTTTCTTTTTCAATGATCACGGTATTTTCTATACCACAAGCACCCTGCTTTGGAAAGACCATCTTGGGCTCAATTGCAAAAACCGCTCCTTCATCGATGGGATAATCATGAGTGGCAGCAATGTAAGGAAACTCTGCAAGCTCAATTCCGATGCCATGGGCAAGAAACCTTACCTTGTGATGCCCATAACCGAGATAATATTCACCATAACCCATCTTATCGGCGAGCTGTTTAGAAAATTCAAAGAGTTCTTTACTAATGGCGCCTTCCAAAACCTTATCGAGGACCCGATAGTGGATTTCTCTGCATGCTTCATAGGCTCCAACAAATAGATCCGGCATGGAGCCGATGGCATACATCCTGGTCTGGTCCATATGGTAGCCGTGATAGCTGATGCCAAAATCCACAAGGATCGGTTCGTTTCGTCTGATTTTCTTCATGCTCGCCCCAACAGGGAAGGCAGGCGAAAGCCCTAAGCCTCCCATGGGAGAGTCTGACTGGCTCACGATGCTTCCAGTCCTACCGCTTAAAATATGCCATGTATAGGCTTCATAGTTGAGGGAGCGTACACGGAGAAGCCCTTCGTGTCCAAGTGTTTTTGCATAGGCTTCCAGAATTCCCCCCAGTTCAATCTCTGCCATGCCTTCTTTCAAAAGTTCAGGGACCTTCTCGTAAACCTTTTTTGAGATCTCCGCTGCCTTCTCCATGAGTCCAATTTCATAAGGAGATTTAACTTTCCTCACTTTTTTGGTGAGAGGTGATACATCTACAGTTTCAGCATTACCAAGAAATTCCTTGAATTTGATCACATCATTATAAGGCATGACATCGAGTTGAAGTCCAACACGTTTCATGGGCCCAAGATGGGCAAAGATGTCTTTCATAGAACGAAAAGGGACTATCTGTTCGGTGGGCGATTCCCTTCGCGCCCTTGATATCTCCCTTTTCACAAAAAGGATTGGCTCAGCTTCAAGGGGTATGTAGAGTATCGAGTCCTGCATAGTGCCCGCTAGATAATAGTAATCGATCTTGTAGTGAAAAAAGGCCCCGTTAAGAGAGGCCTTTTCCATCAATGTTTTTACCTTGCTAATTCTCGTTTTAATCTCTTCTCGGGGTACATACTTCATGGCTTGAAATCTACTTGTCCTTCCAGACCGCCTTTCGTTTTTCCATGAATGCGTTAATACCTTCTTTGGCATCCTCTGTGGCCATACATCCCTTGTTGTAAATGATCTCAGAGGCCTTCAACGCCTGAAGGAAATCGAGGCTTAAGCCGGCCTTGATTGCTCTTTTCGTCCACATAGCCACTGGCCTGCTTTTGTTTAAGAAGTCTGCAAGATATTTGTCCACTTCTGTCTTGAAGTTCTCCACTGGCAGAACAGCGGTGACCAGCCCTATTGCCTGGGCTTCTTTCGCGGTTATTATTTTGCCTGTAAGTAGAAGTTCGTAAGTTTTCTGAAGACCTATGATCTTCGGGAACCAAGCGGCAGCTACCGGAGGATAAACACCTACAGCAATCTCGGGCTGACCGATTCGAGCCTTTTCTGAGGCAACCACGATATCGCAGAAGGCCATGAGCTCGCATCCGCCTCCAAGAGATCTTCCATTTATCAGCGCTACTGTTGTCAAGTCCATTTCAGCGAGATGTCTGAACATTCTGTGAAAGACATCAATCATCTCGTCTACCTTGTCTTCCGTGTGATCCGCCACATCCACACCATCACAGAATGCTTTATCCCCTGCATGATCAAAGATCAGCATCTGGACGGTTGCATCCTTTTTTACATCTACGAGCACCTCATTGATCTCCTTCATCATGGAGATGGTGAGCCAGTTTGAGGGCGGTACATTCAACGTAATTGTTGCTACTTTGTTTTCTTTTTTAAAAGTGATATGATTGAAAGCCATTGATTTTCTCCTTAGTATTGTCGCGTTTCACTTCTTCAGCTTCACGCGTTAGGGGTCAAGTTGTGTTCATTCGAGCCATTGAATCCTTGAACCTTCGTACCTTTACGAATAAAAAAAGGGGGGATTGCCCCCCCTTTTTTGAAAGCAATCCTTGTTACTTCGCCTGTGGTTTGCCGAGTACTTCTGCCATGTAGGCTTCGTCGTTGAGCGCGCCCTTTGCGATAAGCTGACGGTTCTTGATGAAATCGATGGTATCTACACCGGTGATCTTCTTGGTGTTGAATGCACCGAAACCCAAGTATGCCTCGCCCATCATGTTTGTGGCCAGCCAATACCTGTGGTCGTTCTTGACCTGATCCCAGAAGAATTTTTTCTTCTGCCTGATACCGTCGATTGACTTCATCAAGCAACCAGGGAAGAGATTCGAGAATATCCAGATTACCCTTTCAACCTCTGCATCGAGGAGTGAAAAATCGTATTTGTTGTTTTTCAGTTGCTCATTCACCCATGCGCGGGCATCTTTTGCTTCCTGCCCTGCCTTGTTGTCACCGTAAACGATCTCACCGTTGATAACATACTGATCGGTAATAACCTGCGGGTTCCGTACCCAGTTACCCTTGTCGTCTTTCAGGACAGGAATAGCCTTTGAGATGAGGTTTTTGGCCTTCATCTTATATGCCGACCACATCTCGCAGCTTACGCAGTTCCACATAGCATCCTCAGCACTTAAATACCATGGAAGGAAGTCAGAGGCGCCACCCACAGGGGCTGAACCGTGACGGGGGCCTGCCTGGCCGAAAATGGCAAGGTCAGAAGCAATGGCGATGTCACACGCAAGGCCTATTTCCTGGCCGCCGGCAACCCTCATGCCGTTTACCCGACAGATGACCGGTTTCTTGCACATAAGGATGCTGTCAACCATGTTGTTGAAGAGTTCCATGTATGAGCCGTATTCTTCCGGCCTCATGCTGTAATATTCTGAATATTCTTTTGTGTTGCCGCCTGTGCAGAAGGCATTGGGGCCTGTGCCGGTAAAAACTGTTGCCACTACTTCGCGGTCTGTTGAAGAATTCTCAAAACCTGCGATAACGCCCTTTACCATCTCTGTGGTATAGGAGTTGTACTGAGCAGGGTTGTTTAACCTTATCCATGCAGTGTAAAGACCCGGTACTACATTACCTTTAGGATCCTTTAATGGTCTCTTTTCATACACTACACATGGGGCCTCTGTGCCCCACCACTCTTTACCGTGTCTGCTGTGGTCTTTCATCTCGTTTTCTCTTGGTACCCATTCTAAACCCATACGTTCCTCCTAATAGAATTTTTGTTGTTGCTTAAAAGTCTGGCTTTAAGGAAACCCTCTTTGCAGGGGATCCAGCCTTATGGATCTCGTCGAAGGTTGCCGCAATCGTGCTCATGGGCCTGACTTCAACAAAAGGATCAATGACGATCTTCTTGTTCAGGACCATGTCGAGGACGATCGGGTAATACTCAGGCAGGCAGCCCCATGTTCCGATAACCTCTGCATCAAAGGCCATCAGCTTGGAGAACATGTATTCGCTCTTTGCCATGCCGAATCCGACGAGGATCAGTTTGCCGACAAAGGACAGAAGATCAAGGGCAAGTTCCTGACCTGCTTTCGCGCCGGTAACCTCAAAAATTTTCCAGCCCGTGTTGTCCAGTCCCTTGGACTTGCAGAAGCCTCTCCACTCACCAACCACGTCCTTGTTTGTTTTGTCAATGGTGCTGATTACGTGGTCGCAACCATAATCGAGTGCTCTTTTCAATTTCTCAGGATTCCTTGCTATACCGATAACGGTCTTTGCGCCAAGAGCCTTCGCGGTCTGGGCCATATAAACGCCTACGCCACCGGTTGCTCCGATGATGATAACGTTGTCGCCGGGCTGCAGATCTGCTCTCTTGCATGCCTGATAGGGTGTTGTTACTGCGTCCGCCACAACGGCAAGCTGCTCAAGGGCGTATCCCTTCTTGTCTGCTACCAGGCAAAGGTCAATCGAGGGAACCACAATGTGGCTTGCAAAACCACCATAGACACCTATGCTGTTTCCAGGCATCTTCTGGGCAAGGCATCTGTTTCCCCGGCCAGTCTTGCAGAGGATGCATTTTCTGCATGGCATAACTGCCGGCACGATAACCTCTTTTCCGACCCACGCAGGATCGCCTGCTATGACAGTACCCGCAATCTCATGGCCAAGAGCCAGCGGGGGTTTGCTCACAGTGGGTACGCCATCATAGAAATAGCCTAGGTCTGTGTGACACACGCCGCAACCGGCCACTTCAACGAGGACTTCACCTTCTTTCAGTTCGGGAACCGGTATCTCAACTATTTCGAGTTTCCCAGGGGTTGTCTCTTTTGTCTCCCTGTTGAAAACCGTAGGTTGAACCATCTGCCACTGTTTTATTGTCTTAGGTACATCTGCCATTCAACACCTCCTTATATATTTGAAGTACTTCTGCTACCACTTCCTCATCATACTACGTCATTCCATAGCCACCGTCCACAGGCAGAACCTGGCCTGTAATATATCGAGAATCATCGGAAGCAAAAAAAACAAAGGCCGGGGCCACATCTTCCGGCTCAGCATACCTGTTGAGCAAAATCCTTCTTACATAAATTTCTTTCAACTTTTCATCAGTCTGGAGCGTCATTGTCATTTCAGTTGTTACGATTCCGAGGGATATAACGTTAGCAGTGACGTTGAATCTTGCGAGTTCTCGTGCTGCAGACTTGGTCAGGGTCACAACACCTCCCTTTGCCGCTGCATAGTTTATCTGGCCTATCGTTCCCACCATACCGGCAACAGAGGTAACGTTGACGATCCTCCCGTATTTCTGCTCCATGAAATATTTGGATGCTGCCTTGATCATGAGCCAAGGACCTCTCATCTGGACGTTTACAACTTCGTCCCAAACGTCAACCGTTAACTTATGCAACATGGCAGGCTTTGAGATTCCGGCGTTATTTATCAGAACATGGATAGAGCCAAAATTTTCAACACAGGTATCAACAATCCTCTTTGCATCCTCTTCCTGGCCCACATCACCTTTAACAGCAACAGCCTTTCTTCCCATGGCCTGGATCATGCCCACTACTTCATCGGCTGCCTTCTGGTTACCGGCATAGTTAATAACAACATTTGCACCTTCCTGGGCAAAGGCTAAACTGATGGCCCTTCCAACCCCTCTTCCACCACCGGTAACAACAGCATTTTTTCCTTCTAATTTGCCCATAACGCCCCTCTCCTTTTCATA
>Ga0105103_10000426_pt1 | contig 23604 bp, 14 predicted proteins | sample PPLLaktember2015_2_FD_79107 | JGI IMG/M metagenome (GOLD analysis project Ga0105103, IMG submission 79107) | Freshwater sediment microbial communities from Prairie Pothole Lake near Jamestown, North Dakota, USA - PPLs Lake P7 Core (6) Depth... | ecosystem: Environmental > Aquatic > Freshwater >...
CGGGCGGTCCAGTACCTGATGTGGGAGATCTTTCCGAACTCGACGTACGTCGCCGACCCGACGACGGGTTCGAGTCACAACCGGGGGGGAGCGATCGATTGCTCGCTTATCGATCTCGCCACGGGTCAGGAGTTGGCTATGCCGACCGCCTTCGATCACTTCGGGCCGGAAGCAAGTCATGCCTATACGAACCTTCCTCCGGAGGTGATCGCGAACCGTGCTTTGCTCAAAGATCTGATGGAGCGCGTCGGCGGTTTCGCTCCGTACGAATCGGAGTGGTGGCATTACTCGTATTCGTCAGCCCTTTCCAACCCTCTGTTCGACTTCCAGCTCAAGTGAGGAGACGATCATGAAGAAGACGCTCATCATCGTTTGCCTCGCGGGCATGTGCACCTGTGCCCAGGCTCAAACGGAATACGTATTGAATGCCCACCGCGATTCCAGCCAGCGGGATGTTCGTTTGGGGATGGATCAGGCGGGAACGATCTATGCTGTCTGGAAATCGATTCGCCAGGTCAATGATTCTTCTCGCGGAGACATCGTCCTGCGGAAGTTCGACACACTTGGGACGCCGCTCACAGCCGAGATCGTCGTGCCGGAACGATCCGCGGACGATCAGGAACGTCCCGCCCTTGCGGTCCATCCGAATGGAACGGCGATTGTCGCGTATGCGTCGCTCCACCCGTTGGACACGATGTATGATGTGCATGCACGGTGGTTTCCCGCGGTTGGTTCTCCTGCGTCGGAGATTCGTGTGAACACAACGACCGCGGCGACACAGAGTTGGCCGGCCATTGCAGGCGCCCCTAGCGGACAATCCGTCATCGCGTGGGAATCGTGGGACCAGGATGGCGGCGACCGGGGAATCTATGCGCGTCGCTTCGATGCAGCAGGGACCGCGGTCGGCACGGAATTCCGGCTCAACCAGACGACAGCGTATAGCCAGGCGCGTCCGGCTGTTGCGTATCTGCCGAACGGACAATTCGTCGCCGTGTGGGAATCCTGGGGTCAAGATGGCGGGACGCCGGTCGGGTACGGTGTCGTGATGCGGATATTCAACGGCGATGGAACGCCTGTCTCAAACGAGACTCTCGTCAACACGTTCACGGCCGATCACCAATGGCAAGCAGACGTCGCCGTGCTGGAAGATACAAGCATCGTTATCACCTGGTGCAGTTGGCAGCAGGATGGTGGAGAGGGGGGGATCTATCTTCGGCGGTTTGCGTCGAATGGCTCACCATTGATTGGAGAGATCGCGGTGAATCGTTCGACCGCCTACTATCAATGGCTTCCGAAGATCACCGCACTCCCCGGTGGCGGGTTTGCCGTGATCTGGTCGAGCTGGAAACAAGACCGGAGCCGCGAAGGAGTCTATGTGCAATTCTTTGACCGGCTCGGAAAGAAGACCTCCTTTGAGATGCCGGTCAATGTGACAACGGAGAGCTTCCAATGGGAACCTGCCCTCGTCGGCATCGCCCACGATGCGGTTTGGGCGGCTTGGTCGCACTGGAATGGCGTGGGAAATGATTACGACGTTCTTGGTCGGCCTGTTCGCTCCGTTGGTCCGGAGACATTCATCCGTTCCTCCACGATCACACGTCCTTCCGGAACGTCAACCTCTTCGATCTTGGTGCACGTCGTGGATTCGCTGGCCCTCACAGGTGATACGTACGAGCTGCTTGTGGACAGCGTCGTCGCAACCAGAACCTATCTCCGGCTGCAGAACGTCACGACGGGTGCGACGTCGGTTCCGTCGTATGTGATCGATCGCGGGGAAGGCGTGCTGTATCTCCTTCCGACGGTCGATGGATTCGCAGTGGAGGTTGTCCCCGAACTGCAGTTCGACCTCGACTATGCGGCCTCCCGATTTGCCTCGCATTCGGCGACGAATGTGGAGTTCGCGGTCCAGAAACCGACGGCGGGAACACCACTCCTCGCGCCGATCGATATCGCGCTGATCTGGGGTTCGACGGATACGCTGGCGACGGGGGAATACGTCGCTCCGTTGGATTCCGCGATCAACGTATCGGGACAGCAAGTCGTAAAGGTCCCGTTTCGCGCCTGGAATCTGACCGACAATGCACCCGTTGGGCTTTGGGTGCCGGAGTTGACGTCGGGAAATAGAAAATGGGACATCGGAGAGCGCATCATCCTCCGGACGCCGTTGCCATATCGAACGGCCATCAACAATTCCCACGCGCAGCTGCAATCGAACATTCCCACCCCGCCCATCGTTCTTCCTCAGCCGGGCGACACGAACTACGTCCTGACAACCCGTCCGCTCACGGCGCAGGATCGCTTCCGGTTTCAGACCGACCGGTCGTTTCTTGCGGGGATCAGAAGAACGAGCGATGCCGTTCCCGCAGAATTCGGGCTTCTTCAGAACTTCCCGAACCCGTTCAATCCAACAACAGTCGTCAGTTATCAGTTGTCAGTAGTCAGTGGAGTGGATCTGCGCGTATTTGATCTGCTGGGGAGGGAAGTGGCGACACTGGTGAACGAGCGGCAGGCGCCGGGAACGTATCAAGTGCAATTCGATGGGACGCGTCTTGCGAGCGGTGTGTACGTCGTTCGCCTCGAAGCGAATACGTTCCGGTCCGTCATCCGAATGATCCTGCTGAAGTAACAGACCGAACGCCGCAAAAAACCGAAAGCCCCGGGATGACTTCCGGGGCTTTGCTGTGTACTTCGCAATCGGTTGACGGACGCCGCGGCTACATGCTGAGTCCGAGGGTGATGTACTGGACCTTGTTCAAGCGCCCGTAGTCGATCACGCCGAAGTCGAACTTGACCGTGGTCGTGTTGACGATGCCGTAATGGAACCCAAACCCCCACGCCAGTCCTCCCGTGGTGCTTCCTTCCGCATCCTCCTGGAACAGGTTTCGATAGCCGATACGTCCGTAGAGGATGTTGCTCCACCCTACCTCGGCGCCGGTGTTGACGTATTCCGTGTTGTCATTCGGGTGCACCGCGTCGGCTGCGACCGTCACCTTGAAATCTCCCGTTCGCACGATCTCATACCCGACACCGATACGGAACATCAACGGCAGGTCGTACTCGCCGATGCGATATTCCGCCGGAATGTTGTTCGGTCCGCTTCCCGGATCGTTGTTCGGATCGAGGTTGAAATACAGGTCGCGCCCTTCGAGCCGCATCTTCGTCCCGAAGTTCGTGATGGACGCACCGAGACTCAGCCCCGGGATCTCCGAAAGGTAGAGGGTGCCGATGTCGATGGCGAACCCGGATGACGATTCGTTCCAGACCGTCTCGCGAATGTACTTCACATTGACGCCGACCGAGAACCGTTCCGTCAGGTTGCGCGCATAGCTGACGCCAAAGGCGAGCGCACCCGCATCCCAATAGCGTCCGTCGCCTTCCGGTGTTTCAACGGTGCGTACGAGATCCTCCGGCACCCGGAACGAGGTGAGCGAGAATCCGAACGTTCCCGCGCCGCCCATCGGCAGGACCGCGGCGGCGAAGTCATAGCTGATGTCCGCGAGCCAATTGACATGCGTCAGTGCGATCTCACTGCCGATGTCGAGGCGCGAGAGGCCGGCGGGGTTCCAGTAGATCGCGCTGAGATCGTTGAGCGATCCTGCTTGAGCGCCGCCCATCGCGGCCGCTCGTCCGCCCACGCCGATCTTGAGGAACTGTGCTGCGGTCGTACCCGTTTTCGCAGTGCTGCGCAGGAGTTGGCCGTATGCCATTGTACTGACCAGCAGCGCGACCACGGTCATCCGGAATATTCGTGCAATGATCTTCGAGTTCATGATATCCTCCGTGGTCTTTCCTATTTGATCACCGCGAACCGGCCGATCTTCGAACCCGCACCCGGCACATCGACGTGGTAGATGTAAATGCCGTACGCCAGACGCTGACCTTCATACGTCAACAGGTCCCATTCGGCGGCACTGGTGACGTCGTTCTTGTAGATCGTGTCGACAAGCTCACCCACGACAGTGTAGATGCGGATGGTGCATTCCGGGGGAAGATTCCGGAACTGCAGTCGCTGATCACCGCGCAGGCTCGAGCTCCGGCCCGGCTGTTCGAGCGTACTGGTGGCCACGTAGGGATTCGGGACGACATAGACGTCCGCCAACGCATCAGCCGCCTGCGTCGTTTCGTACTTCATGCCCGTCGTACTGAAGACGTATTGATCTCCGACGGCGAACGGCTTCGACGTTTTCGCGCTGAAGATGTTTCCTTCCGCGGGATAGACGATCGGCGTTCCGGCCGGGGGCGTACTGAATGTGACGCCCATGTACGTCCTGATCGGGTTTGCGCTCGAGAGAATGACGATCTCCCGGCCCGCTCGCCAGATGCTGTCGGTGAGGGCATTGTTGACGAAGCCGCGGAATTGAAGGTTGTTCGTCATGTTGTAGATCTTGAACGGCACCTGTACGACCTTCCGGCCCAGATTGTTGATCAGTGTGTCGAGCGGATACGCCCACTTGCCGTTCGGAAGCGTGTCGGTGCGGCCCCAGCGGATTTCCCAGTCAACCGCTTGCGGTGTATACGAAGGATTGCTGGGGGGATTCAGCGCCACGGGCACGGCGACCAGTGTGCCGAGGTTCGTGTTGTTCACGCTGATCCAACCGCTCGTCGACGGATCGATCGCCAGCGCTTGATTCTGAACGTAGACCCGAACGCCATCGAAGACCGGATTCTTGTCTTCATTGTTCAGCATCGTGCTGCGGTTCACCGCGTTGTAGACATAGCGGATCTTGTAGAGGCCGTCCGGCGCCAGAGCACCGGGGACGATGCCCCGGATTCGTCCCTTCTCGCCGTCAACGAAATAAGAAGCCGGGTCAACGACCGCGCCCGTTGATGTGTAGACCGTGACGCTGTCGACGATGATGTTCTTCCGGCTGAGATTCACCAGGCTTGTGTCGCGTCCGGTGAATTCCTCCTCCACGTACGTGTTCGGTCGAACGTTGTACGCCACTCCGCTCCCGTTCGTCACGAAGTCGAGCGTGTAGGTCTCGCCGTCACGCACCGCGTAGGGATCGAGGATCTTTGGCACGATCGCTCCGGTCGAGATACCGCTTACCCGTGTCGCGCGTGTGCCGACGGTCGGCATGCTGAAACCGGATGCGGGGGGATTCGGCGTCACCGCGGCGGTGTTCACGTCGAAGGTCAATTCCCCCGTGATCGCGTCGACGTCAATGACGGCCTGCGATTCGGTCGGCGGCAGCTGGATGCTGAGCGAATCGAATCCTCGGTCGTATGAGACGACGGCGTAGTAATAGGTCTTGCCGTTGGTGACGCTGGAGTCCACGTATTGGTGGACCAGGCCCGTGTTCGTGCCGAGCTGATACTTCACGCCGCGGCCCAGATATTCGACCGGATGCAATCCGCTCCAGGTGTTGACAAGGTCGAATTGCGCGAGAACGCCGTTTTGCGAGAGCGGCTTCGCCAGGAAGGGGACGCCGTTCGCATCCGTGATGGTGTAGATGTCTGCGAACGTCGGGTCCTCGCTCCGATAGATCTTGTATCCCTCGAAGTCGTTCACGCCCGTCAACGGGTCGACGGAGGTTTCCGCGACGTCATCCCAGAAGATGTTCGCACGCCCGTCCCCCGGAACGACAGTGACGTTCGGCTTCGGCGGCGGTTGCGCAAACCGGTAGTTGGCTTCAAGCACGCGCTGTGCGGTCTCGGAATTCAGCAGCAGGTCCTGCAAATTGCTCCCCATCAGGAGCGCGATCGAGAATCGCTGGGTCTCGCCCGGTCCAAGCGCGAACGGTCCCGAGCCATACAGGAAGATATTGTCTCCCTCGGTCGCGAGCAGTTCCTGATCGATGGAGATGCTGTCGGAGGAAAGATACTGCCAGTATCCGACGTCGTTCTTGGGAACGTTGGGAATGGATTGCGTGTACGGAAGAGCCCAGAAACTTGTCAGACCGATCTGGTCCGACTCGTGCACGTCGCGGATGCCAAAGTTCGGCTCGGACGTCAGGTTTCCGTTCACGTCGTTGCCGATGTCAGGACGGCCGTTGCCTTCTCCCTGGTCTCCCGTCAAGGGGATGCCGTCAAGTCCGACGTCGTCTTTGAGAGGATCCCAGTCGCCATCCTCGTCGCCCGACCACCGCGGCTTCGGAGTGCCGTAGAGCACGCGATACTTGGCGGTATCGGCGATTCCGGTGGTCACGCCGATCGACGTACCGTCGATGTACACTCCAGCATCGTTTGACGGACTCTCGTCGATGAGACCATCGTCGTCGTCATCGATCCCATCGACCGAGTTGGACGGACTCTCAAGGAACTTGAATCCGAAATAGCCGGGTGTGAGCCCGTTGTCTCCGACGTTCGTTCCGCCGTCCCACGCATACACCATGCTTCGCGCACGCTGTGGATACGGATCGGCCAGTTCGCCGAGGGGAGGGATGAAGTATGCGCGGTCATCCGCGTAGTCGTTTGGCCCTCCGACGTGCGGATCGCCATGCATACCGAAGTAGACCTTCGGGAGCGCCTTCGGGCTCTTGTTTGTAATGCGGTAGACCAGGAAGATGATGTCTTCCGCGAGCGGATTGTTGAATTGGAAGAACCGCACCTCCATGTCGAGACCGAGTCCGCGCTTCGTCGAGTCGTCCGGGAAGGGGTAGTATTGATACTTCTGATTCGTGTAGTCGTCGCACACGAAGTACACCTCTTCATCCGGTGTCGTCGCGTCGTTGCCGAGGAAAGACGGCCACACGTATCGTCCCAATACCGGATTGTACCACGATTCCGGCCACGGCGTCGGCTTGCGGGTCAGGTCTCCGCCGACCTGCGAGCGCTGACTCCAGGCGGCGATGTCCGCCTGACCGGAAGCGGCAAAGCCGGCCTTTGGCAGCCATCCCCACTTCAACGAACCGTCGGGGGCGTAGCCGCCCTGGGTTTGGAGCCACATCCCGTCGTCCATGATATGCACGATGTCGCCCCGCGTATCGACGACCTCGGCCGCAACGAGCGGCGTGAATTCGAACCCGTAACCCAACCGGTTCCACACAAGGTCGGCAACGTTGCCCAGCGTATTCGGGCGCGTGATGTTGCCGTAGTTATAGACGATGGTCGTGATCTTGTTCCCGCGCATGATCCAGCTCTTGATCTCGCGCGGATCTCCCGCCGTCTTCTTGAGAGAGTTGTTAAGACGCAGCTCGATCGCGTCGTTGATCCGTTTCATCTCCTCCTGGGAAACCTTCTTTGGATCGAAGGTTTTCCAGTCCACCTCCTGCGCGAAGGTCGGTAGAACGCCTGCGCCGAGCAGGGCAAGCAGGATGAATAATCGCATGGTCTTCATAGGCTCATACTTTCGAATGGTCATTCACATGCTCTCGGTCGCCGGTTAGAAGTTCACCGTGAATCCGAGACGGACGAGGCGCGGAGAGCTCAATCGGCCTTCGTAGGCATAGTAGTCGTTGATGGATGCGATGGGGATCATTCCCACATCGCCCCGCGCAATGCGCCGCCGGATGTCGTTGAACAACGTCGCATTGTAGGTCTGCTCCAGATTCGTCAGCGCCCGCCCCGAACTTGCGTACACGGACAATTCATTCTTCGTGTCGAAGAGGTTGTCCACTTGCAGGAACACCGAATAATCCATGCCGAAGAATGTGAAGTATTTCTCCGCCTTCAGGTCGACGTTCCATTGCATCGGCTGCCGGTCGCTATTCTGCGTGAACTGGATCGGAGAAATGCTGGAGGGGAAGGAAGGCGTGTACGGCGTGCCCGTCCGAACATACCCAATCATGCTCACATTCCAGTTGGTGGGCTCACCCAGCGTGACGGTGGACGTGATGGTATGGCTACGGTCGAATCCAAAGGGGACCAGGTACGTTTCGGTGGTCTTGCCGCTCTGTTCGCTATAGAACATCTCTTCGGTCGGCTCCGTGCGCATCATCTCGGCGATCTGGAAGGTGTAGTCGAACGTCGCGCTCAATAACTCGCCTGGTGCGCGGCGCTTCACGAAGGAGAGCGACACGCCTCGGGTGTTGGCGTAGTTCAGGTTCGTCAGGAGGTTGTACGACCGGTCGCCGCGTTCCGTCAGGATCGATTGCGAATAGATGTAGTCGCGGACGTCCTTGTAATACGCGGTGAGGTCGAATTTGATCTCATCGGTCAGTCCCTGCTGCATGCCCAGCTCGTACTGCACGCTGCGCTGGGGGTTGACATTCGGATTTCCGAAGGAGGGAGTCGTGCCGCTCGGGGCGCGATAGTTCGGATTCCGATACAGCGTCGCCAGTGAACCGATCTGGTAGAAGTGTCCGTAGGAGAACCGGATGGTTCCCGCATCTGTGATCGGATAGGAAACGCTGAAGCGCGGTGCGACCATGTTCTTGGCTTCCGCTTTGCGCAGGTTGTTGACCAAGAACAACGATCCTCCGACCAGCTCCTCGCTGATCATCGGATTGTAGTCCGCGTTCGGGTCGAAGTAGTCCCACCGAAGTCCGAGGTTCAGGATGATCGACTTGAAGAGCTCGATCTTGTCCTGAACGTAGGCCGAGGCTTGGACCGGTTCGTAATGATAGAAGAGGTAGCCTCCTTCGACGGTCGGCTTTTTGGGAAGGAAGGTTGCGCCTTTGACCAGGACGTTCGAGAAGCTTGGTTCCAAGGTCGGATCGTTCGGGTCTTCAAATTGGACTGTGTACGATTCCACCGTCAAATCATGCTGCCGGAATTCCGCTCCCGCCTTCACTTCATGAATATCGAACAGCTGCGCCACGATATCCCACTTGATGCCGTACGCCTTCGACATCCGTGAGAATCGTCCAAGGTCGACCCCGCCGACAAGATACGTCGTGTTCGGTACCGTGCGAGAATAGAACGACGGGAGATATCGCGGGTCGTTCAGGTCGTCGTAGGCGCGCGACGAAGCGGTGTCGATGATATACGACGCCCGCACCGTGTGGAACGTCTTCTCATTGAGGACGTGCGTGAACTCCAGTGAATGGAAGTGGCCGAAGCTCTTATCCATCGCGCGTCCGTCCGGCTTGAAGACGTACGATTGCCCCCCCGACGCGGGGCTGAGGCCGTTGTCGTACACATACTCGTATTTCAATTTGATGGCGTCCGACAGCCGATAGCTCAGGTTAGCTTGGAGGTTGTAGGACCGGGACCAGTTTAACGGAACCAGCGTGCCGTCTCCCGTCGGGCCGCCAACGAGGTCCGTGGTGTCGTGGTTGAGCGGTCCGAAATAGTAGGGGTCGCTTGATGAACCACGGCGCAGATCGCCGGTGGGGAATCCCTCGCGGGAGAGATACGAATCGCCGGGATTGTAAATGCGCGTTGCTGTGAGCGTACCGCGGTTGTACGTGTAGACGCCTGAGGTGAAGAAGGAGAGTCCTTCAAGAGGAAGCGGTCCGCCGAGGGATGCCTCGAACCGATACGTGTTGAACGGATCGATGTCGCCGATATTGTCGAACACGCTGTTGCCCGGACTCCAGTAGTCGCCCGTCATGTAGCGGACGCCGCCATTCAGACTCCGGCCGCCTTCGCGCGTCACGTAGTTGACGACACCGCTGAGCGCCGTTCCGTATTCTGCGCTGAAAGTTCCGCTGGACACGGAAACTTCCTGAACCGCATTCGATGCGAGGCCGACCGATCGGCTGTTTCCGTATGGGTTGTTCAGGTTGATGCCGTTCAGGGTGTACGCGATCTCGTTCCCATAGCCGCCGCGAATATGGAGCGTTCCGTCGTCATCCACCGTAACTCCGGCCTGAAGACCGATCAGTTCGCTAATGTCGGTTACCGGAAGGCTCGAGAATGCCTCCGAAGTGATCGATGCGACGGGATTGGTCAGGTCTTGGCGGATCAGCGGGGAACGCTCTGCCCGAACTTCGACCCCCTCAACGGAGATCTCGCCGGCATCCATCGGGATATTGAGTGTGGTCGTGAAATCGACCGAAACCTGAACGTTGTCGATCCGAACGCGGCGATAGCCGACATAGGAAACCGATACGGAGTACCGTCCCGGGGGAACGTTCAGGATGACGTATTTTCCATCGATGTCGGTCGATGCGCCGAGCGATGCTCCTTCGACGACGACATTTGCACCAATGAGGGGCTCTTTGGTCTTGGAATCAGAGACAACACCCGCGATTTTGCCCGTGTTGCCAGCGAATGCGGCGAGAGGAAAGAGAAGTGGCAACACCAAGCGGAGTACGACGCGAGATGCGCGCATAGGTACACCCTAGGATTGAGTTGGGAGAACGAGGGACAAAGGATTTACACAGTGGTGAAGTCAGTGCACGCTCACACCGAGACAGAGCGAACGCACTGCCTTCCTGTTGCGAAGCGGCAAAAGTAATATAGAGGAAGGAGAGGGGGTATGCAAGCGGAAAATACTTTCCCCGTTTCCTGCTTTCTTGTCGGGATGAGAGGATTCGAACCTCCGGCCTCCTGCGCCCAAGGCAGGCGCTCTAACCGGGCTGAGCTACATCCCGAGGAAAGTGGTAAATGAGGAAACGGGGAAACGGGGAAAGTGGTGCTGAGCGCAAGTTCAAAGTAAGTAAATTTGTCGGATGAGGCAACACGGAAGGTCACGCCACCGTGCGCGTTTTGTCGTCCTGGGACCGATGAGCAAGTCCTGATTCCGTGTCTTTGCGTGATGGCACTGTGCGGAGATGCAGAATGTGGATCGTGACGGCCGTGCCGAGGAGCGCGAAGCCGACCCGAATCCACCATTGCGGCAACATGATGAAATTGTGGATCATCACACCCCACAAGAACACGAGAACAAGGATCTTCGCATTCCGCGTCATTCCGCGCTGTTCCCGGTAATTGCGAATGTACGAACCGAGAAACCGGTGTTGGAGGAGCCAACTGTGGAATCGTTCGGAACTCCGTGCGAAGCAGGCGGCAGCGAGAAGCAGGAACGGGGTCGTTGGAAGGAGCGGGACAAAAATCCCCACGATGCCCGTGCCGACGGAGAGGAATCCCGCTGCGATAAGGATGTATCGAGTGACCATCGTTCTCTTCAACATTCAGCACGCGATGCCCGGTTCCCGCTGCGCGGTCATCGAAGCACGATCGCCTTCCGCGTCGCAATGAAATTCCCCGCGATCAGACGATAGAAATACGTTCCGCTGGCAAGATCCGATGCATCGAATTGAACATGATGAATGCCGGCTGGCCGCTCACCGGCGGCAAGGGTCCTGATCCGTTGTCCTGCCGCGTCGTACACCTCCAGCGACACGGAAGCTGCAGCGGGGAGCTCGAACCGGATCGTCGTCATCGGATTGAAGGGATTCGGATAGTTTTGGTGCAAGGTGAATCCCGAAGGAATGCCGCTCGGCTCCGCCTCAGCGATCGCCCCCGGGGAGATGATCGGGAGGGATTCCGTGCCGTCGTCGTACAGCGGAGTGGCGACGGAGGATTGAAGTGCTGAAACGTCTGCGCCGAACCAGTCGCGGAGAACAGAAGCATACACGCGACGGAAATCGAACTGCATGTCCAGATTGTCCTTGATGTCCGCGAGACTCACCGGATTCGCGACCTTCCCGAGGATCGGATTCGTACCGACGATCCCCGCGAGGACATTCGTACCGAAAAAGATCATCGGCACTGATGTCCCATGGTCCGTTCCGCCGCTCGCGTTCGACTTGATGCGACGCCCGAATTCCGAGAATGTCATTCCAAGCACCCGTCCGTCGATCCCGAGGAGTGCGAGATCCTGCTGAAACGCGCCGACGGCATCCGAGATCCTGCCCATCAATGTCGCGTGCGTTCCAATGGTATGATCTGTCGCATCGACCTGCGTCGAATGCGTGTCAAATCCCCCCAGCGTGACAACGTAGACGCGCGTCTTCAATCCCCCCGCGATGAGCCGAGCGACGATCTTCAACTGATCCGCGAGCGTGTTGGACGTGGGATACGTCGCCTGATTCGTGGCGCGGCTGTTCGCTCCGCGCACGGCGGCCGAGTACACCTGCGTCTGTTCCGCCACTTGACGGATGAAGGTCAACTCATGCCCCGCTGGCGTGTTCGGGGCGATGTCGGAGCCGCCGGGAAGGAGATACTCGGTGCTCGGATTAGAGATCGCCATCCCCAGCAACGCTCCCGGACCCTGCAGACCGGGAGAAACGACCGAGCCGATCGTGATGGCCAGCGGATCCGGCATGTTGACGTTCGGATATCCCTCGGGGAAATTCGGATATTGCGTGTCGAGGTAGCGTCCCCAGATGCCCGATGCGAGATCCTGGTTGTAATCGGCACCGGTGAGCCAGATGTCGGTTGCACGGAAGTGTGAGAAATTCGGATTGGGATAGCTGACACCCTGGACAACGCACACCTTGCCGTCGAGATAGAGGCTCTGCAACGCGGTCATCCGGGGATGCAATCCCGTTTCTGTGGTCAGCGGAAGCACGCTCGTCTCGGGAATGAGGATGTTGCTGCGCGCAATGGTGAGCGCGCCGTATTGATCTCGCGGAATGACGGTGTTGAGTCCGTCGTTGCCGCCGCTGAGTTGAACAAGAACCAGGACCCGGTCGCTGGACTCGCCGGCCTGCGCGAGTGCGTCGAGGAACGGCGAGCGACCGTACGCCCGAAGTGTGAATCCTCCCAGGAGAAAGGGGAGAACGCTGGCCGGAACGGCGCGCTGAAGGAATGATCGGCGTTTCATGTTCGTGACGTCCTCCTCACATCAAATGATACTCGGGCATCTCCATCATGAACCGGAGCAACGATTGGAGCCGAGTCAGCACCTTCGTCCGATTGGTCGTGTTCGATGGATCGCCGAGATAGGTGGACCATTCCGAAGTCCACACGTATTCCTCCTGTCCGGCGAGGACGACCTGCTTCAATGCCGTGACCTGATTGGCGGTGAGCGGAATCGGAAATAGGAGTTCGGCAGTCTCTTGCACAAGCACGCTGATATCGCCTGCATTCGACAACGTCTGCGCGAATGCAATGGGATCGACCTGGATCTTGGCTCCTCCGGACGTGTACCCGGTGGTGATCATCCGTGTCGTCCAGGCGCTCCGTTTCGGGAGCGTATCGGAGTTGATCCACAATTCATAGTATTGCGGCGACTGGTAGTAGGCGGCCCATCCCGACACTTCGGGGGGATCGCCCACCAATTGCTGGGTTGCCGATGCCTGATTCACCAGGTAGGTCCACATCGTGTATTGGATGGTGACCGTACTTGCGGGAATGGCAAGAGAAAAATGGCGGCACGTCCCGACCACATGGTCAAGCGGGTTCTTGATGATGCATCCGATGTTCAATGGATCGTAGAAATGCGCACTTGCGAGCAGCTGACGGAGCACGGGGACAACGTCGTAGCCGTTCGTCCGCAGAGTCTGCGCGAGCGGCTCGATGATGTTTGATTCCGTCCATTCATCAATGATATAGTACACGAACCATCGGTAGAGTTTGCGGCAGAGATAGCGCGCCGTTTCGGGCTGGGCAAAGATCATTTCCAGCAAGGCATTGAGTTCCGCGAGCCCGTCGCTGCTCCCTGCGATCACCGTGCTGCCGTAGCGGGCGGAAAAGGTCTTGGCCCCCGTGTCGTGGTTCGAACTGCGGAATTCCGATGTGGTCTGCCCGATGGTGCCGTCCGTGGCGACGAAATCCCGCCAGCCGGTGAGAACACGGGCAGCCTCCTTGACATCCTCCTCCGTGTAATTCGTGTAGTCCCCCGGACCGACCTGCGGACCTTTGCCGATGGTGAACAACTCCTGCAATTCACGGGCATAATTCTCGTCCGGACGCGTACGAATGTTCCTGTTGCCATTCAGGTAGCGGAGCATCGCTCCATCGATGGTCGCTTCGCGGGCGAGGGTCTTGAAATTCCCCAGAGAATGACGACGGAGGAGGGCGGCATACCTGCAGGAAAAGCGCGCGCTTCCAACCGTCGCCATGGCGGTGACAAAATGGTTATGCCAGAACAAGGTCATCTTCTCGCGGAGCGAAACCGTCTGTCCGAGCATCAGGCTCAGCCACCACGCGCGCAACGACGTGGTCCGGCGGCTATTGTCGCCGCTCGTGGTATCCGTCACCCAGGGAGAGCCGACGGGGACCGTTTCCGTCGTGCTGGTGGAATAGACAAGCGGCATGCTGGTTTCTTCAGACGGTGTGGCGAGAAGCTGATCGAGCAACGCGTCCAACGTGAGGCCGCTGACCGATGCGATGGTGCTTCGATCGAAGCCGAACAGCGTTCGACGAAGCAGATGCAGCCGCTGGGTGTTCCCGAACGGACCGCCGTACGGCTCCAGTCCTGCGGTCGTCCGTGCGACCGATGGGAGAACGCGATTTGCGAATGGATGTGCGGGATCATCCGGCACGGTTGTGTTCACCGGGGACTCCTTGGATTCCGTGAAGTGATGCGTTACCGCCGTTTGGCCAGCCACACTTCGGGATTTTGCTTTTCCCGTTCCTTCCAGAGTTCGAAATGCAGGAGCGGCTGGTCGACGGTTTCGCCGCTGCGGGCGATGAGGGTGCCTTCCTGTACGTTCTGCGATTCCTTGACGAGCACGTCCGCGAGGTGCGCGTAGACGGTGCGATACCCGCCGAAATGATTGATGATGATAAGGTTGCCGAAGCCGGGAATGAACGAGACCACCGAGATCTCTCCGTCGGCGACGGAATGGACATTCGATCCCTGTGGCGTTGCGATGTCGATGCCGGCATTCTCCGTCACCGTTTTCAGCACGGGATGGATTTGATTGCCGAATTTCGACTTGACTGTGCCGGTCTGCACCGGCCAGCGAAGCCTTCCCTTCCGCTCGGCGAATGCGGCCCCGGCGGCGACGCTCGATGGCGGCGGTTCAGGCGTGGGAGTCGTGCGTGCGCGCGCGGCCGCCAGTTCCCGCTCCTTCCGTGCTGCTTCCTCTTTTTCGGCCCGGACACGTTCCTTCTCGATCAGGTCGGCGATGAGCCGCTCCACCTGTCGGAACGCTGCGGTCTTCCTGGCCAGTTCTCGCTTGTACGAGTCCTTGTCCCGACGGATCTGACGCAGCACCTTGCGGCGCTCCCCCGTTTTCGTCTGCAGCGTCTGCTCTTCACGCGTCTTGTCGGCGATGATCTGACGTTCCGAGATCAGCTTCGACTGCAGCTCCTCGTTCTTCGCCTCAAGTTCCGATTTATGCGTTTCGATATCGTGAAGGTCCCGTGCACGTTGTTCGGAGAACCGCCGAAGATACTGGATGCGGATGGAAAGCTGATTGATGGACTTGGAGGAGAACAGGGCCTCGAGATCGTAGATGCGTCCGTTCTTGTAGACCGAGCGAACATAGTTTGCGTAATGCGATTGCAGAAACTGCAGACGCTCTTCCAGTTCCGTGATGCCGACACGTGCGCTGTCGATCTCGGAGGTCAGGTGGAGCTCCTCCTCGCGTAATCGCGCGATCAATTGCTTGATGAGCATCGCCTGCCGTTCGAGGTCGTCGAGCCGCTCGAGCGCTGAACGTTCCTTCTTCTCGCTTTCCTTCAGCTTGCGTTCAAACGCCTGGATATCAGTTCGAAGCTGCTTCAGTTCATCCTGTCGCTTGTTGATCTCGCGCGCTGCCCGCTGTGCCTCGAGCGTCGGACTCCCGAGCACCATCAGGCTTACCGCGAGCGCGACATGGAGTCTGCTCAGCGCCATCGGACGACCTCGGCGGAAGAGGGGACGGTGAATGTGATATCCACCGCGTCGTTCAGGGAGAGTTCATGAAAGCGGAGTGTGATGCGTTGCCGCTCGACGGGACGGATGGTCCGGAGTTGATAGGGAAGGGTCATCGATCCGACCGCGCGGAAGTCGTCGTACGTTTGCTCGAGGATGAGAGTTCCCCGCTCGTTCAACATCTGAATCGACCGAAGGTTCCCCTTGTCGTCGACCGTGTACCAGCGTGTGAACACGTCGCTCGCATACGCCAGGACGGTGAAGCCATCACGCATGAATACGGAATCCGGCTGGGAGCGATCTTGGCGGAGGGTTCCGCCCCCGGTAAGCAGATCGATGAGGTCTTCGGCGGTCACGCGCATGCGCAGGATTCGTTCCAGGTTTTCCGGATCGGCGGTGCCGATTGCGAGCCTGTTCTCAAGAGCGGAGTAGAAGCGCAGGGAATCTCCGGCAAGCTGCAGCGCGCCGACCTTGATTCCGAACGGACCCTGAATACGGATCACCAGGGAATCCGGTTTCTTCAGCGCGAAAGTGAAGGATCCGCTCTGAGCGAAATCCGTCGTCTCCACGGAAAGACGGCCGTCGCCGGAGAGCGTGGAAACAGACGACTGGCGCTTCTCGACGGCCGCATGGAAGGTTTCCCAGGGATATGCGGATTCCGTCTTTCCCGTTTTGCTGCTGCCGCCGCAGCCGATACCAACGATCGCGATGGTCCAGAGAATGATGGCCTGCGTTGCTCGGTTCACAGCGTCCCTCGTTCGACCTTCGCGCGCAAGGAAGCGTTGTTTGGATCCTTTTCCAATCCGAGATTCCAGTGTTTCTGTGCCAGTTCGGGCTTCCCGAGCTTGGAGTACACGTCGCCAAGGTGCTCGTGAATGACCGCGCTCGCTTCTCCCTTCACCGCCCGTTCAATGTAGATCGCTGCCTCCGGGTACCGTCCGAGACGGAAGTACACCCAGCCAAGCGTATCAAGGTAGGAAGGATTCTCCGGCTCCTGATCAACCGCCTTCGTTGCCATCTCGAGTGCGCGGTCGAGCTGCACGCCGCGATCGGCAAGGCTATATCCGTAGTTGTTCAGGAGGAGCGCCGAGTTCGGCTCGAGCTTTAGCGCCTCCTCGTAGATGCGATCACAGTCCTCGTACCGCTTCAACCCTTCATAAGTTAGCGCGAGTGTGCTGAGCGTGTTGAGATCGCGCGGGTCCAATTTGTAGGAGCGCTCGAGGTGTTCAAGCGCCTTTGTCGTGTCGCCGGTTCGCGATGAGGCGAGGCCGAGCAGCAGATACACACGCGCGTCTTCCGGAAGCGCCTTCCGTGCCTGTTCCATCGTCTCGAACACCTTCGCGTATTCCCCGCGGTCGAAGTACCCCGAGCCGAGGAGCCACCAAGCGTCGCCGTTCCACGGAGCGAGCTGTGTCACCCGGGTGAAACAGGAGGTGGCCGTCGAATCCTCGCGACGATGTGAGGCAAGGAGTCCGAGATACCAGTACGCCCGCCAGTCGTTCGGCAGTTCAGTGCGAACCTCTTCAAGGACAGTGCGCGACCGTGCAGCCATGGCCGTGTCGGTCTCGCTCTGTGCGAAAAAGCCCACGCCGATTCGCAGCTTCACCTCGGGACTCGTGAGCCCTTGTGCAAGCAACTGCTCGAACAGTTCCGTGGCGCGTCCGTATGCGCGTTGGTCGAGAAGCAGTTCGGCGAGCGCCGCGATGGTCTCCGGATCGTTCCGGTCGAGTTCCAGCAGGCGCTCGAGAATCGTGCGCGCTTCTTCCTGCTTCCCTGCTTTGAGATAGGATTCGGCGAGTTGACGCTGCAGCACGCGATTCGCCGGATCCAGATCGGTCATGCGGCGAAGATAGGTGACCGCATCGTCGTGACGGCCGAGCATCGATGCGAGCGCAGCGCATTGAAAGAGGACGTCGAGGTTCTCCCCTTGGCGTTCGAGGATCCGTTCGTAGATTTCCAGGGCCCGGATCGGACGGGTCTGCTGGGAGAGTCGCGCGAGATTGTACCACGCGGAAACGGAATTGGAGTCGAGACGAATGATCGCTTCAAATTCCTTCGTCGCGAGGTCGGTCTGCAGGGCGTTGAGATAGACGTAGGCGAGATTCTCTCGGTACGCGACGTTGTTCGGATCGAGGCGCACGGCTTCGCGCGCCGTTTCGGCCGCCCGTGCGTGTTTTCCGAGACGGGAGAAATCGCGCGAAATGGCATGGTAGATCGCCGCACTCGGAGATTGCAGAAGGGCTTCCTGATACTCGAGAATCGCCTCGGCATGCGCTCCTTTGGCGTCAAGCGTCGCCCCGCGGATGAAACTGCGCATGGCATATTCGCGGCGCTGTTCATCGCGCACGGAAGGTGTTCGCGACGTGCCCAGATCAGGCGAGGGCTGCGATGAAGCGCAGCCGGATATAAAAACTGTTCCCCCAAGGAGGAACAGAAATAGGGAAGAGGCGATTATTTGGCGCATTTAATAGAATATATCGAATACACGCTATACTTACAAGAATCACCCGCCCACTCGCACACCCGCCCACTCGCACACCCCATGCTAACTTCTTGGTTTTCCTCATCCTCCCTCCTTGACTTTCAGAAACGGGTTTAATAACTTGGGTGCAAGTTGTAATATGCTATGAGTCCATCCGAACATTTCGGGAGATCGACCATGCTGCAACGTCTGACAGTAGTTGCCATCCTTTCCGGTGCATTTTTCCTCTTTGGCTGCGGCGGATCTGAAGAAGCCGTGCAGGAGGAGGGAATGGAAGGCGATCAAGTTGTGGCTGAGGAAACCGCGGCGGAAGACCAGGCCCTCACAAGCTTCATTGGCGAAAAAGAGCCCGAGGAAGTCGCTGAACCCGTCCAGGCTGAGCCCGCACCTGAACCCGCTCCCGAGCCTGTTGAAGTCGAGCCGAGTGCACAGCCCGATGCGGAGCTCGACGGACTCCGGACGGAAAACACGAGTTTGAAGCAGAAGGTCATGCAATTGGAGCAGGACTCACAGGTCCTTGCCGCACGGCTTTCCGAAGCCGAAGCGAAGCTTCAGGCGGAAGCTGACCGCGCCGCCCGCGCTGAGGATGCACTGAAAGCAGCCCCCGCCGTTCAGCCGACACGCGCGACCGCTTCCGGTTCCTACAGCGAGGCATTGAATGCCTTCATGACGAAACGCTACGATGATGCGGTGGATATGTTCAGCGGATTGCTCAACAGCGGCGTCGACCCGAAGCTGGAGGACAACTGCACATACTGGATCGGCGAATCATACTATGGGAAGAAGATGTATGCCGAAGCGGCGGCCAAGTTCGAAGCCGTTTTGACGTACAAGGTCTCTGAAAAGAAGGCTGATGCGCAGTTCATGCTCGCGCAGTGCTTTGATCGCCAAGGAAACAAGGCGGCGGCGAAGGAAGCCTACGAGAAGGTTGTGAAGGATTATCCGATGAGCGGTCTGGTGAAGCGCGCAAAGGAACGCTGGGCGCGGCTGTGACCCGGCACTGAAATCGCACAATCAACGAAGCCCCCCGAGAAATTTTCTGGGGGCTTTTTGTTGCGTCCCAACCCTCCCCTCATTTCTCCTTTGAGTTTTCAGTATTCCCTGAGTACCATTCTGTATGGCAAAATCCCTCACACGCTACGTCTGTCAGTCTTGCGGATACGTCTCTCCCCGGTGGATCGGCAAGTGTCCGAACTGCTCCGAATGGAATACGTTCGTTGAGGAGGCTACGACTCCGGCATCGGCCCGCCGCACGACGGCTATGCCCTCGAAGCTCGACCCGATTCCGATCAGCGAGGTCGAGGCAAACGAAGCGCCGCGCATGCGCATCGGGATGGATGAGTTCGACCGCGTGCTCGGCGGCGGACTTGTCGCCGGATCGCTCGTGCTGCTGGGCGGCGACCCCGGCATCGGTAAATCAACCTTGATGATGCAGATGGCTCTCCGGCTGAAGGAGCAGATCGTCTTCTACGTCACGGGGGAGGAATCGGTCCGGCAGATCAAGCTCCGTGCCGACCGTCTCGAAGCGGGCGCAACGAAGCACATTCAGTTGCTCGCGGAAACGAACCTTGACCTCATTCTCGACGTCATTGAACGGACCGAACCCGATCTCGTCATCATCGACTCCATTCAAACGATGTACCGGCCGGGACTCGAGTCGGCGCCGGGGAGCGTCAGTCAGGTGCGGGAGTCGACGGCCCTGCTTCTCCGGCTCGCGAAGACGCGGGGCATTCCCATCTTTGTCATTGGCCATGTGACGAAAGAAGGAGTGATCGCCGGACCCCGCGTGATCGAACATATGGTCGACACCGTTCTGCAATTTGAGGGAGAGGCGCATTATTCGTATCGGATGCTCCGGGCGCTCAAGAATCGATTCGGCTCGACAAACGAGATCGGCATCTTCGAGATGCACGATACCGGACTGCGCGAAGTGCTCAATCCCTCGGAGGTGTTTCTTGCCGAGCGTCACTACGGCGCTTCGGGTTCGACGGTCGTCGCAAGCATCGAAGGATCGAGGCCGATCCTGGTCGAAGTCCAGGCACTCGTCACGCCGACGAACTATGGCATGCCGCAACGAACGACCTCCGGCGTTGATTTTCGCCGCCTCGCACTCCTGCTTGCGGTTCTGGATAAACGCGCCGGACTGAATGTCGGACAACATGACGTCTTCGTGAACATTGCCGGTGGGATCAAGATCGAAGAACCGGCGCTCGACCTCGGCATTGCGATCTCGATCGTTTCCAGTCTGCGCGACGTGCCGGTCGACTCCTCTTCCGTCGCGGTGGGAGAGATCGGACTCGGCGGCGAGATCCGCACCATCAGCCAGATCGAAAAGCGGGTCCAGGAGGCGGCGAAACTCGGATTCAAACGGATCGTCGTTCCGCAGAATAACCGCAAGGCGCTCAAGCCGACGGGAGAGATCGAGATCATCGGCGTGGACCGAATGGAGAAGGCCGTAGAAGCCCTATTGGGATAAGATCCAAGCTCCAAGAGCCAAGATGCCAAACAAGATCAAGAACCAACTGCCAATTCTCAAATCCTCAATTCGAATTCCGAACTGCGAACTCCGAACTTCCCATGCTCCCCCTCATCCTCGCATCCAATAATCAGCACAAGCTTCGAGAACTCCGGTTTTTCCTTCAGGGCCTCCCGTATGAAGTCAAGCCTGCAGCGGAGTTTCCGGACCTGCCTCCGTTGATCGAAGACGGGGAAACATTCGAAGCGAATGCCCTGAAGAAAGCCCAGATCGTCCATCGCCACACAGGACTGCTCTCGCTTGCGGACGACTCCGGACTCGAAGTGCATTATCTGAACGGACGACCCGGGGTTTACTCCGCCCGCTATGCGGGTGAGGGGGCAGGAGACGAAGCGAACAATGAAAAACTGTTGAAGGAAATGCGCGGCGTTCCTCCCCGAAGGCGTCGAGCGCAATTCCGCTGTGTGCTCGCCCTGGCCGGAAAGGGGATTCAACAGTTCGCTCATGGAACGTGTCTGGGGAACCTCGCGGAATTCCCACGCGGAACCAACGGCTTCGGCTACGATCCCATCTTTCTCCCGGATGGCTTCGACTGCACCTACGCAGAACTGACGGCCGAGCAGAAGAACCAGATCAGCCACCGTTCCCGCGCCTTTGCCGAAATGCGCAAGATCCTCGAAAGACCCTGATCGCTATCTTGCCAACCGCTAACCGCCCGAAGCTAATGGCCATCACCACACGCACAATTCTCCTCCTTTCCCTCGCTCTTCAGCTGACGAACGCCCAGCCTGCTGATTCTCTCGCCTTCTTCGGCATTCAAACGCATTTTGGTCAGGGACGCCCCGACCTCGATTCGGTGATGAATCTGGTTGAGGCGGCGGGGATCAAGGCGATTCGGGATGAGGTGTACTGGCACGAAGTGGAACAGGTGCAAGGAGTCTTTTCGTTCAGTCCGTCGCATGACGCGTACATCCAAGCCGCTCTCGATAGAGGAATCGCTCCCCTCATCATCCTCGACTATGGCAACACCCTGTACGGAGGAACGCCTCGGGACAGCGGTGCACGCGCGGCCTTTGCACGGTATTGCCAGGCGGTTGTGAATCGGTACGGTCCGATGGGTGTGCGACACTACGAGGTTTGGAATGAGCCGAACCTCTGCATTCCCACATTCTGTCCGTGGAGTCCGGGGCCGAACGCCACGGAGTATTATGAGCTGTTGAAGGTCGCTTACACGGCGGTCAAGGAGGCAGATTCAACGGCATTCGTCCTCGGCTGTGCCACGTCCCCGCTGGATGAGCCGGAGACAGCGGAAAAGGTCCCCGGCGATGTCTTCATCCAGCGTGTCTTTGCTCTTGGTGGCGGAGCATTCATGGATGCTGTTTCCTTCCATCAATATCCCGTCAACCGCATTCCCGAAGAATGGATCCCGGCCGAATGTGCGCACGTCCGTGCGGCGATGGGGGCCACGCAGAAGCCGATGTGGATCACCGAGATCGGCCAGCATACATCCACCGCGTATGCCGGCGTCACGGAGACACGCCAGGCACAGCTCATTGCGAGAACCTATCTCGTCGGGCGCATCGAGCCCGGGCTGCAGCGCATCTCCTGGTACGACCTGATGGACGATTGTCCCGACGATGCAAATGCCGAGTGTCGCTTTGGGATTCTCCGTCTGGACAAGTCGCAGAAACCTGCGTATGCTGCCATCGCAACGGCCGTCTCTCTGACGGAAGGTCTTCCGGTGACGAGCAGCACGGTGCAGAGCGGCACCTCGGTTGTCCGTTTCGGCGCAAGCGGCAACGAAGTGGTCGCGGTCTGGACCAGCACCGGCGCGACGAATGTGAATGTGTCGGTTTCGACCGCCTACGCCAAGGTCGTCGACTGGATGGGAACAACGACGGCGATCGTCCGCGGCGGATCATCGACCATCTCGATTCAGGCCAGCGAAAACCCGCAGTATGTTGTGGCGCTTCCAACAGGACCGGCGTTGAATGAGTTTCGCATTTCGCCGGGTGACTGCATCCTGGATAGCGCGCAGAGCATGTCCTTTACCGCGAGCGGAAGAACAGGGGAAGGGATTCCGGTGACCTTCGGCGTTTCCGACGTGACCTGGTCGTTCATCGGAACCGGTGGCGCCTTATACAGCGGGAACTACTTCGTCGCGAATGCCCCGGGCTCCGGGATTGTGATCGGGACATTCGGTTCGTTCGCAGATACCGCCCGCGTGACGATCGTCCCGAAACGGGGAACATACACAGTGCACACGATGGAGTCGGTGCAGGGGTGGGGTCTCGCCCTCGCGAAGGTGGATACAACGGAGACGGTTCTCCTGACGGATCCCCATTCGTACGAAGGGAGCGCATCGTTTCGATTGAACTACAAATTCATCTACGACGGCCTGACCGGATTCACGGCATCCCTGCGCCCCAATCCGCCGATCATGCTCCCGGGCCGTCCGGACTCGCTGAACCTGGCGATCTTCGGCGACAGCAGCATTCACAAACTTGTCTACACACTGGAAGATCAATTCGGCGCAACCTTCATCACGGTGCCGACGAATCTGAATGCATTCGGCCGATGGCAAGTGTTCCGGCGAGTTCCGCGTCCGTCCGGCGGAAGCTTTGAATACCCGTATTCGATTCGCTCGATCGATTTGTTGTTGTATCCGCCGGCCAATACACCCGTCGGTACCGCCGTCGCCGGCACGATCTATCTTGATCTGCTCACCGCCAAGTTCAACGTCACCACCGCCGTAGAAGAGCTCCGGGCATCGGTCCCCCAGGGAGCAGAACTGCTCCAGAACTACCCGAATCCCTTTAATCCATTGAGCAATTTCGGGTTTCTGATCGCGGACTTCGGATTCGTAAAACTCTCCGTGTTCGATCTCCTCGGCCGCGAAGTGGCGGTCCTGGTCAATGGAATGCTATCTCCCGGAACACATGCTGTTGTCTGGGACGCCTCCGCGTTCCCCAGCGGCATATATCTCTGCCGCCTGACCACGAGCGAATCGTCCATCACCAAACGCATGGTTCTTCTTCGGTAGGCCAATCAACAATCAACAATCAA
>Ga0105103_10000427_pt1 | contig 23601 bp, 19 predicted proteins | sample PPLLaktember2015_2_FD_79107 | JGI IMG/M metagenome (GOLD analysis project Ga0105103, IMG submission 79107) | Freshwater sediment microbial communities from Prairie Pothole Lake near Jamestown, North Dakota, USA - PPLs Lake P7 Core (6) Depth... | ecosystem: Environmental > Aquatic > Freshwater >...
AGGACCGTCACCCCTCGAGCGCCTCCCACATGTCCTTGTCGCGCTGCGCGGTCCAGATGCGCGGGTGAACGTGGCCGGTCGCCTCGTCATAGGCGCGACTCACATCGAAGGGCAGGCAGTGGTCGAAAATCACCCAGTGACCGAATTGCGGCTTCAGCGCGTCATAGGTCGCTCGATACACCGACCTGAGGTCCCGGCCCGCCCGCGCGCCCTCCTTGACCGACTCGAACATCGCCGTTACGAACGCCCGCGTACCGTCGAGCCCGGACTTCACCGCCTCCGGCGACTGCAGGGCGGCGCCGCGTCCCGGCACGAGCTTCTGCGGATTTAGCGCCGCGATGGCCTCCAGTGTCGCCGGCCAGTCCGTGAGATAAGCATCTCCTGTGTAGGGTGTCGCGTCGTACTCGACGAGGTCGCCGGAGAACAGGATCTTCTCCTGGGGCAGCCAGACCACCGTGTCGCCCTTCGTGTGGCCGCGGCCAAGTTGCAGGATATCCACCTGCAACTTGCCCAGCCACAGCGTCATGCGCCGGTCGAACACGATCGTCGGCCACGTCAGCCCCGGGACCGACTCCACCGCGCGAAACAGCCGCGGGAAGCGCTCGATCTCGCTCTTCATGTCCTGCTCGCCGCGCTCGACGATCAGGTCGTACGTGTCGCGGCTGGCAATGATCTCCTGCGGCTGGTAGCCCGAGGCGCCCAGCACGCGCACCGCGTGGTAGTGCGTCAGCGTTACATATTTGATCGGCTTGTCGGTGACGCTGCGGATGTGCCGGATGACGTCCTGCGCCATCACCGGCGTGGCCTGCGCGTCGATCACCATGACGGCGTCGTCGCCGATGACGATCCCGGTATTCGGATCGCCCTCGGCGGTGTACGCATAGGCATGATCCGAGAGCCGATCGAAGCTGATCTTCTTTTCCTCGACGTCGGCCTGCGAAGCGAACTTCTTTTCCACGACAGTCCTCTGTGTTGTGCCGCGTCCCGCGGCGGATCATCGGCAAGCATGGTGCGCTTCGGCGCGGCACGCAAGTCATCGCGCCGGCGCGACCCGCAGAACGCGTCCTAGCCGACCGTGCGGTCGATCCGCCACGCCTGGTAACGAACTCCGGATGTCGCGCCCACCACGATGCTCGCGAGCGCGATGAAGGATCCCGCCGAGAGGGTCGACACGCCTGAAAGACCCTGCCCGATCGTGCAGCCCACAGCCGTCACCCCGCCAAAGCCCATCAGCGTGGCGCCAACCAGGTGATGCGCGGTGTCCTCGGTATCGCGAAACCCCTCCCAGCGAAAGCGGCCCGTCGCAAGCGCGTAGGCGGTCGACCCCAGGAGCATTCCAAGCACCGCGACGATGCCGATCGTCAGTTCCTTGTTCGCGTCGCTCGCGAACATCAGGTAATCGAGCGTCCAGGCCACGGGCGCGACGAACGACAGCGACTCCATCTGGCGCGAGTTGGTCCGCAGGAAGGCCTGCTCCAAAGTTTGCGGGTGCTCCTCGACGTAGCCGATGTGGCCCGAGACGTACCACACTGCGACGATGATGCCGCCTATCCCGAGGCCGGCGAGCAGGTTGTCGAACGACCAGAAGCTCCGGTCGCGCAGCGCAAACCAGGCGAGGACGCCGGCGACAGGCAGCCCGATCCCGACCTGCCACGCACGGCGCGCATCCTCGGAACCGGCCAGCAGCGAAGGCAGATCCTGGCGGGTGCCGAACGTCAGTCCGATCGACTCGAGGACACCCACCCGGAACAGGGCGAGCCCGCCGCGCAGCGTCATATAGGCAACGACGCCCAGCACGAGAAGCACGACCACCGACTTGAGGCTGCCCGCTCCGGCGCGCGCAAGTGACTTCGAACCGCAGCCCCCGGCCAGCACCATGCCGAAGCCGAACATCAGGCCACCTGTCACGTACGCCAGCGGCGTGAAGCGTGACGACGTGTAGAAGCTCCAGCGAACGTCGATGAGGCCGAAGGCGTCGAGCAGCGTGGTGCCGGCCATGGCCATGGCAATTGCGAGCAGCCACTGGCGCATCCGCGTCCAGTCGCCGAAGTTGACGATGTCGGCCACGCCACCCATCGTGCAGAAGTTCGTCCGCTGTACGATGGCACCGAAGGCAAATGCCAGCGCGAACGCCGCCCACAGCAGATACGCCGACAGGGAGTCAAGTTGCGGGTGAGCCGTCATCGCGAACACCACGCTGTGTGGTGGCGTGCTGCTGGGAGGCGCGCGAGTGTAAACCTCGCACGCGGCAGCGCGGTGCCGGCCGATGCGCGTGGCACAATCGACGAGTGCCCGCCACGCCGCTCCGCATTCTCGGCATCGACCCCGGTCTGAATCGGACCGGCTTCGGCATCGTCGAGATCAGCGGATCGCGACTGGCCTATCTCTCCGCCGGAGTGATCCGTGTTCCGGCGGGCGAGTTGCATGCACGCCTCGGCGTCATCCTGTCGTCGCTTGGCGACGTGATCCGCGACACCCGGCCGCAGGTCGCGACGATCGAGAAGGTCTTCGCCAATGTCAATGCGAAGTCGACGCTTCTGCTCGGCCAGGCGCGTGGAGCGGCGATCTGCGCGGCGGTCCAGGCCGGGCTCGACGTACACGAGTACGCCGCGCTGCAGATCAAGCAGGCCGTGGTCGGTTTCGGACAGGCCGACAAGCGCCAGGTGCAGACGATGGTGCAGCGTCTGCTGGCCCTTGACGCCCCGCCGCCGACCGATGCGGCCGATGCGCTGGCGTGCGCGATCTGCCATGCGCATTCCAGGCGCCTGCAGATCGCTTTGGCCGGGCCGTCGCCACGGTCGACCATCCGCCGTTCCGCGGCGGGCAGCCGCCGCGCCTGGACGGCGCGGCTGGCCGGGAGCGCCAAATGATCGGCCGCCTGGCCGGGGTGCTGATCGACAAGTCTCCGCCGACGGTGGTGGTCGACGTCAACGGCGTCGGCTACGAAGTGGACGTGCCGATGAGCACTTTTTATCAGCTGCCGGCAGTCACGGAGCGCGTCGCCCTGTTGACACACTTCGTGGTGCGCGAAGATGCGCAACAGCTGTACGGCTTCCTCACTCCAGCGGAACGCACTGCCTTCCGCGAGCTGATCCGGATCTCGGGCGTCGGGGCGCGCACCGCGCTGTCGGTGCTCTCCGGCCTTTCGGTCGCGGAACTCGCGGAGGCCGTCACGCGGCAGGACAGCGCACGGCTCACCCGCATCCCGGGCATCGGCAAGAAGACGGCCGAGCGGTTGCTGCTGGAACTGAAGGGACGGCTGGGTGCGGACCTGGGCACGGCCGTGTCCGCGGCCGGTGACGCCACCGCCGATGTCGTCCATGCCCTGCTCGCGCTCGGCTACAACGAGCGCGAAGCCACGGGCGCCGTGCGCCAGTTGCCCCCCGGCACGAGCGTGTCGGACGGCATACGCCTCGCCCTAAAATCGCTTGCCAAGGGCTGATTGCCTGCACGGCTGTCCATGACCGCTCCCGAACGCATCGTCACTGCCAGTCCGTCGTCGCCGAACGAAGAAGCGATCGAACGTGCGCTGCGACCCGCGACACTGGCCGAATACGTCGGCCAGCCCAAGGTGCGGGAGCAGCTGGGCATATTCATCGAAGCCGCACGCAAGCGCGGCGAAGCGCTGGACCACCTGCTGCTGTTCGGCCCGCCCGGCTTGGGCAAGACGACGCTGGCGCACATCGTGGCGCGCGAGATGGGGGTCAACCTGCGCGTGACCTCGGGTCCGGTCCTCGAACGGCCGGGCGACCTCGCAGCCCTGTTGACCAATCTCGAGAAGAACGATGTGCTCTTCATCGACGAAATCCATCGGCTGAGCCCGGTCGTCGAAGAAATCCTCTATCCGGCGCTCGAGGATTTCCAGATCGACATCATGATCGGCGAAGGGCCGGCGGCGCGCTCGATCAAGCTCGACCTGCCGCCCTTCACACTGGTGGGCGCGACCACCCGCGCCGGCATGCTGACCAATCCGCTGCGCGACCGTTTCGGGATCGTCGCACGGCTGGAGTTCTACTCGGCCGAAGACCTCACCTCGATCGTCACGCGTTCGGCACGCCTGCTCAGTGCATCGATCACCGGCGAAGGGGCGCAGGAGATTGCGCGCCGCTCCCGCGGCACGCCGCGCGTCGCCAACCGCCTGCTGCGGCGCGTCCGGGACTACGCGGAAGTGCGCGCCAGCGGAGACATCGACCAGGCCACCGCCGATGCGGCACTCGCGATGCTGGAAGTCGACCGGCTCGGACTCGACCTGATGGACCGCAAGCTCCTGACCGCGGTCATTGAGCGCTTCGCCGGGGGCCCGGTGGGAATCGAGAGCCTGGCCGCGGCCGTCGGCGAAGAGCGCGAGACGCTCGAAGACGTCGTCGAGCCTTACTTGATACAGCAGGGCATGCTGCAACGGACCCCGCGCGGGCGCGTCGCGGCCATCGCGGCCTACCGCCACTTCGGCCATGTCGAGCCCGGCGCGGCGGGCAGCGTAGGCGACCTGCTCTAGGGCGGACGCGGGAAATCGGCCCCGGAACCTCGCCGAGCGAGTCGTGCTGCGGCGCGACGTGTAGCCGAGCCTCCCGTTTGCACTAGAATCGCCCGCTTTGCGAAAGCGGCGCGAGCGGCATTAGAATCTCCGGTTTTTCGCGAAAGCCGCCACGAGGAGGCGACATGGACTTCGCACAGCAGCAGCGCAATCCGACCCGACACCTGATGGGAATCACAGGCGTCGTGCTGCTGCACGTCCTCGTCATCTACGCGCTCGTCAGCGGCCTGGCCCGCACGGTCGTCGAGGTGGTGAAGGGGCCGATCGAGGTCAAGGTCATCGAGGAAGTGGTGAAGAAGCCCCCTCCTCCGCCCGAGGTCGTTCCGCCCCCACCGAAAGTGGCGGCGCCTCCCCCGCCGTTCATTCCGCCGCCGGAAATCAACGTCGCTCCGCCGCCCACTCCCGCTCCGACGATTTCCGCCGTGACGCAGGAGGCGCCACCGGGACCGCAGGCGCCGGTCATTCAGAAGCCGGTCGAGGCCGCACCGCAGCCGACCGTGCGGAGTGCGCGCGTGGCATGCCCCAACTACGTCGAGGTGATGTCTTCGATCACCTATCCGCGCGAAGCGCTGCGCGAGAACCTGGAAGGCGAGGTCGTCATCGAGTTCACCGTGACGGCCAGCGGCCAGGTCAAGGATCCTGTTATCAAGTCGTCGACCAACCGGGTGTTCAATCGCGCGTCGATGGCGGTCGTGGACAGGCTGTCCTGCCAGGGGCAAGGTCAGGATGTCAGGGTGCAGGCCCCTATCGGTTTTAAACTTCGTTGACAGGCGGGGGCGAAGCACACCGGACCCTGGCGCTACCGCGCCGCACGGCCCGCAGCAATTCGCGACGCCCCATCTTCCACCAGGAGATTTAGCAATGATCACGTTTTTCCGCCGCCATGCGGCCACCTTGGCGGTCATCCTGACCGTTGCTGGATTCGCAACCCCCGCGGTCGTCTCGGCTCAGGATGCGCCGAAGGCTGCCGCTGAAGCTCCTGCGGCGGCGCCTGCCGCCCCGGCGGCAACCGCGCCGGCTCCGGTCCCCGCGCCGACTGTCACCAAAGAGACCATCGAGAATCCCTACGGCCTCGAAGCGCTCTGGCGCCAGGGCGACTTCGTCTCCAAGGGCACGCTGATCATCCTAGTGATCATGTCGATGGGCAGCTGGTACATCATCTTCGTGAAGCTCTGGGAGCAGTTCAAACTGATGCGCGAAGGCCGTGAGATGGCCAAGTCCTTCTGGAAGTCGCCCTCGCTGAAGGACGGCGCCAAGAAACTCAAGGACGGCAGCGCGTTCCGCTTCATCGCCGAAACGGGGCTGGACGCCAATGAGCATCACGAAGGTGCGCTGACCGAGAACATCGACCTCAATACCTGGGTCACGATGTCGGTCCAGCGTGCGGTGGACACGGTGCAGAGCCGCATGCAGGACGGACTCGCGTTCCTGGCCACAGTCGGATCCACGGCGCCGTTCGTGGGCCTGTTCGGCACGGTGTGGGGCATCTATCACGCGCTGACCGCCATCGGCATCGCCGGGCAGGCGTCGATCGACAAGGTCGCCGGTCCGGTCGGCGAGGCGCTGATCATGACCGCCATCGGCCTTGCGGTCGCCGTGCCTGCCGTCATGGGCTACAACTGGCTGGTTCGCCGCAACAAGACGGCGATGGAGACGGTCCGCACGTTCGGCGCCGACCTGCACGCCGTCCTGCTGGGCCGCAAGGTCGAACTCAAGGGCGCACCCGCACGCTAATCGTCGGTTCGACGGAGGCCAGCCATGGCAATGAATGTCGGGACCGAAGGCGGCGAGGACGAAGCCATATCGACCATCAACACCACGCCGCTCGTCGACGTGATGCTGGTGCTGCTGATCATCTTCCTGGTCACGATTCCGGTGATCACCCAGTCGATTCCACTGAAGCTGCCGGAGGAGATCAACGTCCCACGGCAGACCAAGCCGGAAAACATCGAGATCGCGGTCACCAAGGACGGCGACGTCTTCTGGGGCCTGCAGCCCGTGCGCGACAACGACGAGCTGCTGGTGCGGCTGAAGCAGGTTGCCGTACAGCAGCCGCAGCCGGAGGTGCACATCCGGGGCGATCTCTCCGGCCGGTACGAATTCGTCGGGCGTGTCGTGTTCGCGGCCCAGCGTGCCGGCATCCAGAAGATCGGATTCGTGACCGAACCGCCCGCGCGCGGCGGCTGACCGGACCTCGAACGCTAGGAGTCATGCAATGGGGATGAATGTCGGTTCGGGTGAGAGTTCGCAGGATCCGGACGTGATGGTCGAGATCAACACCACGCCGCTGATCGACGTGATGCTGGTCCTGCTGGTGATGCTGATCATCACGATCCCGATCCAGCTGCACTCGGTCAACCTAAACATGCCGGTGGGCACGCCGCCGCCGATGACGGAGAAGCCGGTGGTCATCACGGTGGACGTCGATTTCGACGGCACGATCTACTGGAACGGGGACATCGTGCCCGATCGTGCCGCCCTCGAGACACGCCTGAGCGATGCCGCGGCGCAGCCCGTGCAGCCGGAAGTCCACCTCCGCCCGAACAAGCTTGCCGAGTACAAGGATGTCGCGGCGGTCATGGCGTCAGCGCAGCGCCTTGGCGTGACGAAACTCGGGCTCGTAGGCAACGAGCAGTTCGTCCGCTGAGAGTGTCGATGAAGCTGTTGACCCGGATTCTGGTGGCGTTCGCGCTGACGGCCAGCGCTCACTTTGCCCACGCGCAGCTGCGTCCGGAGGTTGGCAAGCCCCTGCAGCAGGCGGCGGACTATCTCAAGGCCGGCCGCGCCAAGGAAGCGCTCGCGAAAGTGCGCGAGGCCGATGCGGTCGCCAACAAGACGCCCGCCGAGCAGCTGACGGTGGACCGCATGCGCGGGGCCGCGGCGTCACGCGCAGGCGAGCCGCAGACCGCCATCAAGTCGTTCGAGTCGGCCATGGCCTCCGGCAAGCTCAGTCCGGCCGAGCAGGCCCAGACGGCCGAGCAGCTCGCCCACCTGTACTCGCAGGTCAAGGACTGGAACAAGGCCCGCGAATGGGCGCAGAAGGCCAAGCAGCTGGGCGGCAATGCGGCGGAGCTCGACAAATTGCTTGCCTACGTCAATTCGCAGTCGGGAGACTTCGCCGCCATTGCGCGCGATGCCCAGGCCGCCATCGAGGCGGCGGAGAAGGCGGGGCGCCGCCCTGACGAGGCGGATCTCCTGCGCCTGTCCGACGCACTGCGCCGAAGCGGCAACAACGCCGGCCAGTCCGCCGTGCTCGAAAAGCTCGTCAGCAATTATCCGAAGCAGGAATACTGGGCGATCGTGCTCGGCCGCATCCAGAGCAAGCCGGGCTTCTCGGGCCGCCTTACGTTCGACGTCATGCGGCTCAAGCGCGAGACCAAGACACTGGAAACGGCCGAAGACTATGTCGAAATGACCCAGCTGGCGCTCCAGAACGGCCAGGCCGCGGAGGCCAAGGCGGTCATCGATGAAGGCTTTGCCCGCGGCATCGTCGGCAAGGGGGCCGAGGCCGAGCGGCAGAAACGCTTGCAGGCCCTGGCGGCGCAGAAGGCGGCCGACGCGCCCCGGGATCTTGCCCAGGCTGCGGCGGAATCCGCCAGCGATGCCAATGCCCTGGTGCGTATCGGCATGGCCTACACCGGGCTTGGCCAGTACGACAAGGGCATCGCGCTGATCCAGCAGGGCATCGCCAAGGGCGGGCACAAGCATGTCGACGATGCGCGGTTGCACCTAGGCATCGCCTACCTGCGAGCCGGCAACCGAGCCAAGGCCAACGAGGCCTTCCGGAGCGTCAAGGGCACCGACGGCGCGGCCGACCTGGCAAGGCTCTGGACCCGCGTCTAGCGCAAGTGACGTCGGGCGCTGGCCGGTCGGGAAGCCAAGCCCCCGGCAGCCTCTTTCTCCTGCAGCGCTGTCGGCTGACAGCATCGCAAACGCCGCTGCACCATCACTGAGCGGGCCGAGGGCGGCGCCCAGGTTATCGGGCAGCTGCGGGTCCATCGGACCAACGAGCCGCATGAAGACCACCGTGCCCGGCACTTGAACAAGGGCCGCTGGCTGCTGCTGAAGCTTCGCGACAACCTGACCGCCGGCCGGGATGACGCCATCGACGCGTAGCCAGCCGCCAGCTGCAGCCGGTTCGCCGTCACCGTGCCGCGCGACGCTCGGATAGGACTCCTGCAGCCGCGCCAGAAGCTCGGCCGCGCGCCTAGGCTCAGCCAGGGCATCGCATGCCCCTGCTTAGGGCCGCAGCGCTCCGTTGAAGCGCGTTGCTCGCCGGCGGCAACGCCGCCGCGCCTGCCGACATCCCCGCGCACTTCCGCTTCCCACCCGGCACCCATCGGATCGAGGGCATCAACCACACGATCGGTTTCACCAAGCGCTTGCCTCGATGCTTCCGCGACGGCGCTTGCTTCTTCCTTAGAATCGCACCGCTTTCCCCGGAACCGGGAGATGAACCAAAAAAAAAGGGCCCGCCGAAGCGGGCCCTTTGACGTTGCTGCGAGTTGCGCTTATTTGAACTCGTAGGCGGCGCGCAGGAAGTACTGGCGACCAATCGCGTTAGCGAAGCGCGGGTCGTATCCCACCTGGAACGTTGCGCCCTGGTTCGAGAACGGGGCTCTCTCGTCAAACAGGTTGAGCACGCCAGCCGTCAGCGTCAGGCCCTTGAAGCCCTGCCACGTTCCGGTCAGGTCCCACACCGAGAAGCCACCGACCGTGTTCTGGTCATACGGTGCACCAAATTCGGGGAGGTTCTGATCCCAGTACGAGCTCTTCAGGCGGTTGAACAGGTTGACCGACCACGGCCCGGTGTTCCACCCGGCCATGATGACGTGCTGCCAGCGGAACGCCGGGAAGCCCAGGTCCTGCGAGTAGATGCCCAGCGCGTTGTAGTACTGGCCACCGGCTTCCAGCTGCTGTTCCCACTTCAGCAGGTACGTGCCCTGCAACGAGAACATCAGGTTGCCGAACTCGGTGGCCGTACGAGCCTGCAGGCTGAAGTCGAGGCCCTGTGCCTTGATGTCGCCCAGGTTTTCCTGCGTCTGGACGATGTACGCCAGCGGATCCACGGTGTTCTGACCACCGCAGGTCGAGACCAGCGCCACCCGCTCTGCCGCCGTCAGCTGGCTGCAACGCACGTAGCGGTTCGCGTACTTGGCTGGATCGGTAAAAATCGAGGTCTCCGGAACCACGCCGACCGTGTCCATGATCTTCGTGTTCCAGTAGTCGACGCTAGCGGAAACGTTCTTCGTGACGTCGAACACCAGGCCGAGCGAGAAGGAGTCGGACGTTTCCGGCTGCAGCTTCTTGTTGCCGCCCTGCTGGCTCTGGAACTGCTGGCCGCAGTCGCGCGCCGCGTCGGCACCCGCCACCGGGACCCCGTTCGGGCAAAGCAGCGGGTCATCCCACGCGTCGGCCGTGAAGGTGATCGAGTTCGGCGAGTAGATGTCGTACAGCGTTGGGGCACGGAAGCCCTGGTTGTACGACGCCCGCAGCAGCAGGTTGTCCATCGCCTGCCAGCGCCACGAGACCTTCGGCGAGAAGTTGTTGCCGACGTCGCTGTAGTCGTCATAGCGGACGGCGACGTTGAACTCCATCGTCTTGAGCACCGGGATGTTGATCTCGGCCAGCAGCGCGTAGACGTTGCGGTCGCCGGTGGCGTCTTCGGCCAGTTCCAGGCCCGAGCTGGCCGCCTGGCGGATCAGCGCGAAGTTGTTGGTGTAGCTGACCTCTTCCTTGCGGTATTCGCCGCCGAGCGCCAGGACCCAGGGACCGGCACTGGTGCTGAAGATCTCGCGCTGGCCATTGAGGTTGATGCCCCAGATGTCGCCGTCGATCGCCTGTACCTGGCCGATCACCTTGCTGGAGGTGATGTAGCTGGTGCCGGCGGCCGTGTTGTTCCCGAACGGGTTGAGGAACGGCGCACCATTCAGGCCCGCCATACCGTCACGGATCTTGGGCGCACTGACATAACCGTTCGTGAAGAACTGGTCGACCGTCGCGCCCGAGTAGTAGCCGACCGCGTTGTACGTCCAGCCGGCGCCCGAACCTTCGAGACCCAGCATGACGCGATCAGTCGTGTTCTCGATACGCTGCATCCGCTGCCCGGCCGGCTCCATCCGCCAGCCCACGGAGATGTTGGCAGCGGTATTGAGGGCGGGGTTGGTGATCGGCGTGATGCCGTTGCCCGGGTAGTACGGGTTGGTCGGCGTCATCGCCAGACCGGTCAGCGGCGTCGGCGCGATGGCCGTGCTGACCTCGTTGTACGCACGGAAGTACTCGAGGAACACCTGATTGTTCGCGCCAAGCGCCACGGTGCCGCGGCCGAGGAACGACCACTGTTCCTGCTCCGGGATCAGCTGGATGCGCTGCGTGTAGTCGTAGCGGCAGCTGTTCGGACCATAGACATCCGGTACCAGGACCGACGCGGTCGGCTGGCAGTTCGGCAGCGTGGGGTTGGTCGATACGCTGGTCGACGACTGGCTGTAGTTGGCCGGGAAGGTCGTGCCGCTGGTCTTGGCCAGGCCCTTGTCGAGGATCAGGCCGGTGCCCGTGTAGTCGCGGTCGGTCGACTTGAGCTCTTCCTGCTTCGAGTACGAGAACCCGCCAAAGATGTTGAAGCCCTGCTTGGCGAGTGAGCCGTAGCCGCCGGTGATGTTGGCCGAGTACTGCTCGCCGCCACTGTTGGACGGCCACGTGCCCTGGCCCGCGACCGAGATGCCCTCGTACTCCTTGCGCGTGATGATGTTGATCACGCCGGCGATCGCATCGGTACCGTAGACGGCGGACGCGCCGTCACGCAGCACCTCGATGCGGTCGATCGCCACGGTCGGGATCGTGTTCAGGTCGACCGCGACGCCAAGATAGGGATTGTTGACGACACGCTGGCCGTTGAGCAGCACCAGGGTGCGCTGCGGTCCAAGGCCGCGCAGATCGGCGAACGAGGCCGCGCCGTTGCTGGCGCCGACCGAGTTCGTCGTGTTGGTGGCGCTCTGGTTTTCCGCGATGAAGCTCATCGCCTGCTCGGCCGTGGTAACGCCAGCCTTTCTCAGTTCGTCGATGCTGATCGAGGTGACCGGCAACGAGGTTTCTGACTGGCTGCGGCGGATCAGCGAGCCGGTGATCTCCACGCGGTCCAGCTGTTGTCCGGACACCGGCGTGGTTGGCGCTGTCTGCCCGAGTGCGCTTGGCGCAAAGCCGACGAGGCCGGCGCTGAACGCAGCGCCAACCGCGAGACTTAGTCGCGTCTTTTTCAGCATGTTGTAGTCCTCCAGTTGATTACCCGAGGCATGCGCCACGCGGGATCGCGTCGGGGCTTTCCCGTAGCAGACCGCCTCGGAGTGCAGGAAGCGTATCGAATGTCATTGCGGTGACATACAAAACTGGCTAGGAAGCGACGGTTCCTTTGGCAGATGTCGCATCGGTCCAACAGTTCGACGCGGGCCGACACGGCTGTGTTGCACTGCAGCGAAACGCCTGTGCCGGCGTGTGCCGCCAAAGAAAAACGGCGGAACCCTCGCGGGTCCCGCCGTTGTCTGGATGAAACCGACTCGTTTACTTGAACTCGTACTTGCCGGCCAGCGTCCAGGTCCGCCCCAGAGGATTCGCAAAGCGATCGTCGTAGGCGCGCGCCTGGAAGCGGTTGGTCTGATTCGAGTACGGCGGATCGTTGTTCAGAAGGTTCAGCACGCCCGCCTGCAGCGTCAGACCCTTGTAGCCAGTCCATGTACCGGACAGGTTCCACACCGACCATGCCCCCACCGTGTTCTGGCGGAACGCCGGCTGCACCGAGGAGGCCGGGTTCTGGTCGAAGTAGCCGCTCTGGTAGCGGTTCCAGAGTGCCGCTGACCACGGGCCCCACTGCCAGCCGAAGTTGGTGACCTGCTGGTAGCGCAGCACCGGTCCGCCGAAGTTGGCGTTGAAGTTGCCGACCGGGTTGAACCACTGGCCGTTCTGCTCGACCTGGAACTCGTACTTCAGGATGTACGTGCCACGGATTCCCAGGGAGAAGGTGCCCCACTCCTGCGGTCTTGTGTTCCAGGTGACCGTACCGTCGATGCCCGTCGTCTTCGTGTCACCCAGGTTCTGGTTGGTGTTCACGATGTAGGCCAGCGGATCGCCGCCCGGGATCTGGCAGCCCGGGATCGTCGCGGTGCGCGAGGCCGGGGCCGCGCTGCAGCGGACGAACAGGTTTCCGTACTTGCTGGGGTCGCCAAAGATCGTCGTCTCGCCCAGCACGCCGAGGTTGCTCGTGACCTTGTAGTCCCAGTAGTCCAGGCCGAACGAGAACTCCGGCGTCGGCTGCAGAATGAAGCCGATGGTCCACGCATCGGACTCTTCGGGCTGCAGCTGCTCGTTACCACCCTGCAGTTGCTGGAACTGGATGCCGCAGTCGCGCGACTGCACGGCACCGGCCGCCACGTTGGGCACGCCATTCGGGCACAACACCGGATCGTTGTAACGCCCGCCGGTAAAGGTCGTCGAATTCGGCGCGTACAGCTGCGCCAGGGTCGGCGCCGCAAAGCCGGTGTTGTACGACCCGCGCACCAGCAATTGCTGGAACGGCTGCCAGCGTGCTTGGATCTTCGGGTTCGTCGTGCCGCCGAAATCGCTGTAGTCGTCGTAGCGGATCGAGAAGCCGATATCCAGGGTCTTCAGGACCGGGAAGTTCATCTCGAGTGCGACAGCCCAGACGTTGCGATCGCCTTCACGCAACGGTGCCGCGCCCGCCAGACCGGAGGATGTCGTCTGGCTGGACTTGGCAGTGTCGGTCTTGAACGTGTTGTCCTCCGACCGATACTCCGCGGCGAGCGCCAGCGCCATCGGGCCGCCGTCGAGCTTGCCGAACGACGTCGAGGCAACGCCGTTGAGGCTCCACAGCGTGCCGTCGATGTCCTGAATCACGCCGGTCACCGTGTTGGCGAACAGGTAGGCCTGCCCCGCCGCCGACTGGGGACCAAACGGGTTCAGGAACGGTGCCCCGTTGGCGCCGCTCATGCCGTTGTTCAGCGCCGACCGGTTGCCATAACCCTGCAGGAACTGGCTCTGCACCTTCGCGTTGGACCACAGCAGGTTCGCCGAGTAATCCCAGTTCATCGCGTTGCCATCGAGCGAGAGCACCGCGCGCTGCGTGTCGTTCTGGATCTCCGTCTGACGCGGGCCGAGCACGGTCGTGCGCCAGCCCACCGAGATCGGGTTGGCCGGGTTGAGCGCCGGGTTGGTGATCGGTGTGATGCCGTTGCCCGGGTAATACGGGTTGTTGTTGCGCATCGTCAGGCCGCCTTCGGGCGCCGGCGCAATCATTGAAGTCACCGTGTTCTGCGAGTAGAAGTACTCGAGCGCCAGGGTGTTGTTCGCGCCCAGCGCCAGCGAGCCGCGCAGGAAACCTGAATACTGTTCCTGGTCGGGAATGACCTGGGTCCAGAGTTGCGTATCGGCCGAGCAGAAGCTGTTGTTGCCCACGCGGATCGACGACGGCGGGAAGCAACCGGGAACGTAGGGATTGGTCGCCGTGTTGATGGTGCCGGTCTGGGTGTAGTTGCCCGGGAAGGTCGTCGGGCTGGTGCCGTCGAAGCCCTTGCTCGGGATGTACGAGCTTTCCATGAAGTCCCGCTCGTTGCCCTGCAGCGGCTGCTGCTTGCGGTAGTTGAAGGCGCCAAACACATTCCAGCCCTGCGTGGCTAGGTTGCCGTAACCGCCGAGCAGGCTGCCGAGGTAGATCTCGCCGCCGCCGTCCTCGGGAAGCTGCATCTCGCCGCCGACGCTGATGCCCTGGTACTGCTTGCGCGTGATGTAGTTGATCACGCCCGCGATCGCGTCCGTGCCGTAGGTCGAGGACGCGCCGTCCTGCAGTACCTCGACCCGCTCGAGCGCGGCCGTCGGCAACGTATTAAGGTCGACCGCCACCGTGCCGTTCGGGTTATTGACGATGCGCTTGCCGTTGAGCAGCACCAGCGTCCGCTGCGCCCCCAGCGCGCGAAGGCTGGCGTACGAAGCGCCGCCGTTGTTCCCGCTGACCGAGCCGGACGTGACCGCGCCGCCGGCATTGTTCTGCGTGATCGTTCTCAACACCTGTTCGGCGTTGGTGACGCCCGCGCTCTGGAGCTCCGTGGCGCTGATGCTTGTCACCGGCAGTGCCACTTCGCTCTCGATCCGCTTAATCAGCGAGCCCGTCACTTCAACGCGGTCCAGCGACTGGGTCGACGTCTGGCCGACGGCCCCCGGTGCGAAGCCCGCAAGTCCTGCGCTAAGCGCAGTGCTGACAGCCAAGCTGAGCTTGGTCCTCTTCAACATGGTTTCCCCCTCCAAGAGATGATGCAGCGCAGCAGACGTGTCCCCGCTACACGTTTGGCCTCGCCGTGCCGCGCAGAGTAATCAATGTCGCCGTTGCGCAAGCAATTTGTGCATCGTCAATCGACGAACTGCGCGCGACCGTCGCGTTCTTCCAACAACGCGATTTGCGCGGCCGGACGCGACTTGGGGGAAACCCCAGCCGGAGGCTTGATTAGCTGCTGCGCAGCAGGCGGGGAACCGCGGCCAGCAGGGCTTGCGTGTAGGGGTCGCGAGGTGCGCCCAGCACCCCATCCGCGGGACCCTGCTCGACGATGCGACCATCCTTCATGACGGCGATCTCGTCCGCCAGGTATTCGACGACGCCAAAGTTGTGCGTGATGAAGAGATACGCCATGCGGAACTCCGACTGCAGGTCGAGCAGCAGATTCAGTATCTGCGCCTGCACTGACACATCGAGCGCGGAAGTCGGCTCGTCACACACGATCAAGCGCGGCTCCACGGCGAGTGCGCGGGCGATGGCCAGCCGCTGACGCTGGCCGCCGGAGAACTCGTGCGGATAGCGTGCGAGGGCGTCCGGCCGCAGTCCGACGCGCTCCACCAGCGCGCGCACCCGGTCGGCGCGGTCGCTCGCTGCGATCTCCGGCCGCAGTGCGAGGATGCCCTCCTCGAGGATCTCCTGCACGCGCATGCGCGGGTTGAGCGACGAAAACGGATCCTGGAAGATGATCTGCACCTTCCGGCGCGCCTCGCGCAGCGCCGCACCCTGCAGCGTGTCCAGTGCCGCGCCCTCGATCGTCGCCGTGCCTTCGATCCGCGCGACTCCGCGCAGCAGTTGCACCAGCGCCTTGCCGGTGGTCGTCTTGCCGCAACCGGACTCCCCGACGAGCGCAAGCGTGCGCCCTTCAGCAAGGTCGAAGGAAATGCCGTCGACAGCCCGCACGTAGCCGACTGTGCGACGCAACAGGCCGCGCCGGATCGGGAAGTGCACCTTGTAGTCGCGCACGCGCAGCAACGGCTCTGCGCCGGTGTCCGGCGTCTCCGTCCGGAACCGCCCCTGATCGGCCACCGTGCCGATGCTCAACGCAGCCGGGCTCGCCTCGAAGCCGCGCTCCACCCGCACGCACCGGACCGCGTGGCCGTCGATCGGCCGGGTCAGCGCCGGCGGCCGCGCGCGACAGTCCTCCTGCACCTGTGGGCAGCGTTCGGCAAAACGGCACCCGCTGAACCGCTGGTGCAGCGGCGGAACGGTGCCCGGAATCGCCGCCAGTCGCGTACGACGGTGCGCGCTGTCCGGCAAGGCATCGAGCAGCATGCGCGCGTACGGATGCAGCGGGCGCGCGAAGAACTCTTTCGTATCTGCGACTTCGATGATCTGCCCGGCGTACATCAGCGCAACCCGCTGCGCGACCTGGGCGACGATCCCGAGGTCGTGCGTGATCAGCAGCATCGCCGTGCCCTGCGTACGCTGAAGCTCGACCAGCAGATCCAGGATCTGCTTCTGGATCGTCACGTCGAGTGCCGTCGTGGGCTCGTCGGCAATGATGATGTCCGGCTCGCCGGCAAGCGCAATCGCGATCATCACGCGCTGCTTCTGGCCACCCGAAAGCTGGAACGGATAGCTGTCGATGCGTCGTTCCGGCTCTGGCAGACCGACGCGCCTGAGCCAGTCGAGCGCCTTGGCGCGCGCCGCCGCGCCACGCACGGGTGTGTGACGTTCGATGACCTCGACAATCTGGCGCCCGACCGGCAGCACCGGGTTCAGGCTGGTCGACGGCTCCTGGAAGATGATGCTGACGCGGCGGCCGCGCACGTCACGCATGCGGGCCTCAGGCAGCTGCGCGATATCAATGCCGGAGAGATCCATCCGCCCGCCCTGAACACGGCCGTTGTCGGGCAGCAGCCGCAGGATCGACAGTGCCGTCATCGACTTGCCGCAGCCGGACTCACCGACCAGTGCGAAGGTCTCTCCGCGCGTGAGCGTCAGCGACAGCGCATCGACGGCGTGCACCAGTCCGCTGTCGGTGTCGAGGACGGTGTCGAGACCCTCGATCGAGAGCACGGCTTCGCTCATCGGCCAGCTCCGGTCACGTCGACTCCTTCAGGCGGAATCGACGCGGACGGAAGGCGCGTGACCGCGGGTCGAAGGCCTCGCGCACCGCATCGGCGAACAGGTTCGCCGCGAGCACGAGCGCCAGCATGAAGGTGAACGCAGTCGCCAGGTTCCACCACACGGCGGGGTCGCGTGACATCTCGCTGCGCGCCAGGTTGATCATCGAGCCGAAGCTCGAGGAGTTCGGATCGACACCGACGCCGACGTACGAGAGCACGGCTTCGTACAGCACGAGCGCGGAGAAATCGAGCACCGCCACGATCAGCACCAGGTGCATGACGTTGGGCAGGATGTGCCGCCACATGATACGGCCATGGCTGACGCCGAAGGCATGCGCCGCCTGTACATATTCCAGCTCGGAGATCTTCAGCGTCTCGGCGCGCAGCAGCCGGCACAGCGTCGCCCAGCCCGTGATACCGAGGATCACGCACAGCAGGAACAACCGGAACTCGGCGCGTTCCACGCCGGTGGCGAAGTTCTCCGCGTTCCTGTCGATGTAGACATTGATCAGCAGCACGAACGCGGCGACCAGCAGGATCGGCGGGATCGCCGACAGGACCGTGTAGAAGTACTGGATGACGTCGTCGATCCAGCCCTTGAAGTACCCCGCGAGCACTCCGAGCGCGATCGCGAGCGGCAGCGTGGCGATCGTCGACAGCGACCCGATGACAACCGCCGTGCGGATGCTCTTCAGGGCCTGGTACAGCACGTCATTGCCGGTGCGGTCGGTGCCGAAGGGGTGGTAGTAGGGCCAGATGGCCACCAGCCAGCCGATGACCACCGCGATCGCCGCGGCCGTCGCGAGGATTGCGCGCCATGGAACCTCGGTCTCGCCGCGCGTCATTTCGCCCAGCGCTCGCCGCCAGCCGCCCGCACGGCGCCCGCGCGCCGACGCCACGGCAATGACCATCAGGACCGCGAACGCGAGCCCCCCAGCCACGCCCTGCAGGGAACGCGACAGAAGGTCCGGTCGCCACTGCTGTGCCGGGTCGTCCAGGTGAGCGCCGCCGAAGGCCAGGCGTGGATACTGGCGCTCCTCGCGGCCGTCGATCACCACCGTTTCGCGCTGGAACGACCAGTACGCGAGCGGCACCGAGTAGGTCTTCTCGCGCGCCTCGATGGCGTGCCTGAGCAGCACGTCAAGCAGCGACAGCGTTCGGGTCGCATACGCCGCCGAGGCCTCGGGCGCGGCCGGCGCCGCGGCCAGCCGGGGCCGGAAGTGGACGGAGTCGAGCAGCGCCAGGCCGATGAAGACCGCCAGCACGACGGCCGCCGACATCGCCGGCGCGTCGCGCAGCACGTGGCGCCAGGTGGCGCGCAGGTTTGGATTGCGGCGGACGTGAATCACATAGACGATGGCCGTCGCCACGACGAGCCACAGCACGAGATCGGTCCAGAGGAAGACGAACTTGGGCATCGTTGCGCTGGCGTCTAGGCGAGTCGCACCCGTGGGTCGACGAAGGTGTACGCGATGTCGGTCGCGAGATACGCCAGGATGTAGAGCAGCGAGCCGAGGAAGACCATCGTGTGCACGATCGCGAAGTCCTGTCCCGCAATCGCCTCGACGACGTAGGTGCCGAGGCCCGGAATGCCGAAGAACGATTCGAACACGATCGAGCCGAGGAACGCATACGGCAGCAACGCGCCGACGTGCGTCAGGATCGGCAGCCAGGCGTTGCGCAGCACGTGGCCGAACAGCACGGCCGGCTCCGCCAGGCCCTTGGAGCGCGCGGTGCGGACGTAGTCCTTGCTCGCCTCTTCCAGCAGCATCGCGCGGAACAGCCGCGCCTCGGAACCGAGCTGGAACACGATGCCGACGACGATGGGCAGCGCGAGGAACTTGAACAGATCGAGCCCGGGCACGAAGCCCGACAGCGGCACCAGCTTCAACGTCTTGCCGAAGAGCCACTGGGCCATGATGATGTAAAACAGGCTCGAGATCGACATCATCACCACGCACACCACGGTGCCCCAGAAGTCGAGGTAGCTGGCCCGGAAGAACACCAGCAGCAGCGAGAAGGTGATGCCGGAAAAGAGCGTCAGCAGCAGCATCGGCCCGGCCAGCGCAAGGCTCGCCGGGATCCGGGTGGCGATCTCGTGCGCGATGTCGCGACCGCTGTCGCTGGTGCCGAAATCCAGGGTGAAGAGCTTCAGCGAACGGTCGAAGAAGATGGTATTGCGGAACCGGTCCACCCCCTCGGCCTTGGGGTTGAACCACAGCGGCTTGTCGTAGCCGCGCTCGGCCTTCCACTTCTCGATGGCGTCCTGCGATACGCGCTTGGCGCCGATGTTGAGCCGCGCGATGTTGTCCGGCGAGTTGACGGCGAAAAACAGCGTGAACGTCAGCAGGTTCACGCCGATGAGTATCAGAAGCGCGTAGCCGATGCGGCGAACGATGTAGTTCAGCACGCGCAGTCCCGCATGGAGCCCCTCATTACCCGCCCTTCGCAACGGCGAGCGTGCGGCCTGCGGTTTCCCGCTCGCGACGCTTCCAGCTGCGGTACGCCGGCAAGATCGCCGCGATGATTGCCAGGATGATGAGCACGACCGGCCACCAGATCGGGCGGTTCCACTCGGCAATCTTTGCGGCTCGCAGTTCGGGGTCGACCTTCATGTACATCAGGCGGTCATTGGCCAGCGGTGCCGGCTTCACGTTGCCGACCCAGCCATGGTGCACCGATCCCGCGTAGGGGTTGTAGCCGAAGGCCCACGGCGCATCCCTCTGCAGGATGGCGATCATCTGGTCGACGACCTGCTGCTTGCGTGGAATGTCGTCAAGGTAGCGCATCTCCTCGAAAAGCTTGTCGAACTCGGCGTTCTGGTAGTTGGCCGTGTTGTTGCCGTTGCCCTGGGTGGCGGCCTGCGAGTTCGGGCCGTAGAGCAGAAACAGGAAGTTCTCGGCGTCGGGGTAATCGGCGAACCAGCCCCACCAGAAAATCTGCAGGCTGCCCTTGTCGGCTTTGTCCTGGAAGCGGTTGTAGTCGGTCGCGCGCAGCTCGAGCTGGACACCGATCTTGGCGAACTGCTTCACCATCCAGTCCACTTCGGCCTTCAGTTCCGGCGTCAGCGCGCGCTGGTAGTCGTAGTTGAGCACCAATGGTTGCCCTGTCTTCGCGTCGCGCCCGTCGGGGTATCCGGCCTCGGCCAGGAGGCGCTTTGCCTCCGCGATCGGCTTGCGCCTCGGCTTTCCATCGACGATGTCGTACACGGTGCGGTTGATCGCCTCCGGCCGGTACGCAAAAACACCGGGCGGCACGGCGCTCATCGCCGGCTCGCCGGCCGCCTTGCTCTCGAAGACGCGAACGTACTCTTCCCAGTCGATCGCGATCGACACCGCCTGGCGCAATTTGCGGTTGCGCTCCTGTTCCTCGGGTGTCTTGCCCTTGCCGACGACCGGATCCCACCAGTTGAAGCCGAGGTACCAGTTGGAGATCTCCAGCGTCTTCGGCATCTGGATGCCGCGCTCGCGGAAAAGCTGCGCGACCTTCTCCGAGTTCTTGACGTCATAGTCCATGTCGAGCAGCCAGTCGAAGCGCGAGATCTCCGGGTTGTCGTAGTAGCCCTGCATGAACTTGGTCTTGTGCGGGATGCGTTCCTTTTCGATGGAGAACACCACCTGGTCGATGAAGGGCATCGGCTTGCCGCAGTCAGCGAGCAGGCCGGCCGCCTGGTCCGCCGCCTCGCCTTCGCACGGATAGGGCTCGCCGCGGAAGTTCGGGTTGCGCGAAAGCACATGCCGGCGGTTTTCCTGGTACTCGGTCAGCATGTATGGTCCGGTACCGACCGGCCAGTAATTCATGCTGAGATTGCGCTCCGCCATGCCGGACTGCGCGTAGAACCTGTCGACTTCCCACGGCACCGGCGAAAAGAAAGACATCGTCAGCCAGTACTTGAACTGCGGGTACTTGCCGCCGAGCCGGATGCGCAACGTGTGATCGTCGATCGCTTCGACGCCCGCCAGCGGGAACTGCCGGAAGTCGAGAAACGGCAGGTTGCGGTCCGTCAGCGGCCGGCCGTTGCGCAGCTTCTCGTCTTCCTTCGAAATGAGTTCGCCGTAGTCCTTGAGCCCCTTGATGTGCTCGGCCATTGGCGAGAACGACGGCGACTTGATGCGCGTCGTGGCGAGCCGCTTGATGCCGTAAACATAGTCATGGGCCGTCAGTTCGCGCGTGCCCCGGTGCTCGAAGTCGAACGGCGTGCGCTTGTCGCCGAGATCCTCGGGCCTCAGCGCGTGGTAGCGCAGGTTGCCGGCCTCGTCCTTCGCAAAGGCGGGATGCGGCGCATACAAAATGCCCTTCCTCAGCCTGATGTCGTAGACCGACTCCGCGATCTGGTCACCGGGCGCATCGGCCGGCAACTCGCGGCCGCCCTTATCGTAGTAGCGGGGCGTGGCGATCGCCTCGGCGGCGCGCGGCGCGACTTCGTACGGCCGCTTCAGGTAGTGGAAGCGGTACAGCGGCTCGAAGATCGCGTAGGTGTAAGGCGTCTCGTCCAGCGAATACGACGCAGTCGGGTCGAGGTACTTGGGCGAGCGTTCCTGAAAGGCCGTGAAGAAGGTGTTGGTCTTCTCGGCACCGCTGGCGTGGGGGCTGTTGGTGATGTGGTCGCACCCGGCGAGCAGCACGGCGCCTGAAGCCATTGTCACAGCCATCAGGCCGCGAACGACATCCATCGTGGTTCCTCCCGCGCGGTCGCGGAATGGCTGCGCGGCCTTCGTGGGGCCGGCAAAAAGCCGCGCATTGTAGTCGCCGCCAGGAGCCGCCTCCGGGACCGTTCGGTCGATCATTCCATGCCGCTTATACTGCGCCGCAGCGCATGTCGAAGACTCACTCTGCCGCGACCGGGCAACCGTTCACCTGGAAGATCCGCGTCTACTACGAAGACACGGACACTGGCGGCATTGTCTACTACGCGAACTATCTCAAGTTCTTTGAGCGCGCCCGCACCGAGTGGCTGCGGGCGGCAGGCTTCGAGCAACACCGCCTGCTCGAAGAGTTCGGCCTGCAGTTCGTCGTTGCGCACATCGAGTGCAGCTACCAACAGCCGGCCCGGCTCGACGACCTGATCGAGATCGACCTGCGCGTGGCCAGGACTGGACGCGTCTACATCGTCTTCGAGCAGGCCGCGCGACGCGGCACAGAGCTGCTTGCAACCGCGCGCGTGAAGGCCGCCTGCATCGACGCCCGCCGCTTCGCCCCGGCTGCCATGCCGGCTGATATGACTGCCGCATTTCGAACCCTGCCAGGATTCAGCCCACCGCCATGACCGCTGCCACCGACCTTTCGATCCTCTCGCTGATGACCAAGGCCACCTTGGTCGTCCAGCTCGTGATGCTGCTGCTGGCCGTGCTCTCGATCGCCTCCTGGACCGCGATCTTCCAGAAGGGCTTCGCGATCAAGCGTGCCAAGCGCGAGACCGAGAACTTCGAAGGGCAGTTCTGGAGCGGTGCCGAACTCTCGCAGCTCTACCAGAAGGCGTCGAACCCGCGTCACCGCACCGGCACGCTCGAACGCATCTTCGAGGCCGGCATGAGCGAATTCCTGAAGCTGCGAGGCCGGGGTGATGCCCAGGCCACGCTCGACGGCGCGCGCCGCGCGATGCGCGCGTCCTACCAGCGCGAGATGGATGGACTCGAATCGCGCCTCAATTTCCTCGCTTCGGTCGGCTCGGTCAGCCCGTACATCGGTCTGTTCGGCACCGTGTGGGGAATCATGCACGCCTTCACCGGTCTATCGAATCTGCAGCAGGCCAATCTCGCCAGCGTGGCACCCGGCATCGCCGAAGCGCTGGTCGCCACCGCGATCGGCCTGTTCGCGGCGATCCCGGCGGTGGTCGCCTACAACCGCTTCGCCAACGACATCGACCGGCTCGCCAACCGCTTCGAGAGCTTCATGGAAGAATTCCTGAACATCCTGCAGCGGCAGAGGTCGTAGCGCCATGGCCCTGGTCGCGCGCCGCGGCGGTCGCCGCCGCCGCATGATGGCGGACATCAACGTCGTCCCGTACGTCGACGTGATGCTGGTGCTGGTCGTGATCCTGATGGTCGCCGCGCCTTTCGTGAATCCGAGTGTCGTCGACCTTCCCTCGGTGGCAAAGGCCGGACAGCAGCGGGACGTTCCGATACGCGTCGTCGTGCGTTCCGACGGGCGCGTGTCCATCCTCGAGCCCGGCAAGGGCGAGACGCCCATCCCGCCCGGGCAGTTGATTGCGTCGGTGCGGTCGCGCCAGAAGACTCCCGGCACGCCGGTGGTCATCGAGGCCGACGCCAAGGTCCAGTACAAGTCCGTCGTCGATGTAATGCGCGACATGCAGAAGGCAGGCATCGAACGGGTCGGCCTCTCGGTTCAGCTCGCGCAATGACGATCGCCGCGCCCCGCGTCCTGCGCCATCGATGGCACGCGCCGGAGAAAGGCACCGGCCCGGCCTTCATGATTTCGCTGGCGGCGCACACGATGCTCTTTCTCGCCATCGCGTTCGTGGTGCGCTGGAAGACAGAACCTGCCGGCCCGGTGTCGGCCGAGCTTTGGGGCGGGCTGCCGCCGGTGGTCGAGCCGGCACCGGCACCGCCGCCGCCCCCTCCACCAGTGAAGGTCGAGCGCGCGCCCGACCCGGAGCCTCAACCGGCAAAGCCCGACATCGTCATCGAGCAGAAGAAGCCCGAGCC
>Ga0105103_10000429_pt1 | contig 23597 bp, 28 predicted proteins | sample PPLLaktember2015_2_FD_79107 | JGI IMG/M metagenome (GOLD analysis project Ga0105103, IMG submission 79107) | Freshwater sediment microbial communities from Prairie Pothole Lake near Jamestown, North Dakota, USA - PPLs Lake P7 Core (6) Depth... | ecosystem: Environmental > Aquatic > Freshwater >...
CCACGTCGTGGATGCCCAGACCTGGGTAGAAGATATCAACGAAACAATGGACCTTGCGCTGCCGATCCATGAGTCCTACGAGACCATCGGCGGGCTCATCATCGACCGGCTCGGGCACCTTCCCCAGCACCCGGGCGAGAAGGTGGAGATCGACAACGGGAGGGTGACCCTCGTGGTCATGCAGATGCACGGCCGGCGCATCGTGAAGGTGAAGATCGTCAACCATGCTGCCCACGGGAATGGGTGGAGGCCGGCAGACGACCGTTCATCGCAGGAGAAAAGATGACGAAACGCATAGCAGTGCTCGCATCGGGCCGTGGTTCAAACTTTCAGGCTGTTATTGAGGCTATCGGGGCCCACCGCATTCCGGCAGCATGTGTCGGTCTCATCACTGACAACCCGAAGGCGTATGCCATCGAACGGGCACAGAAAGCAGATGTTCCGGTTATCGTCCTCGATTATGCATCCTATCCCTCAAAGGACGCGTACGAGCATGCACTCCTTGCTGCTATGCAGCAGCAGAAGGCTGATCTCTTCGTGCTCGCCGGGTACATGCGTATTCTTGGCACTGCAATCGTGCAGGCATTTCCTCAGAAGATCGTCAATATCCACCCTGCTCTCCTCCCCGGTTTCACCGGCCTCCATGCCCAGCGGCAGGCTGTGCAGTATGGTGTGAAAGTTGCCGGGTGCACGGTCCATTTCGTGGATGAGAACCTTGACTGCGGGCCCATCATCCTCCAGAAATGCGTGCCCGTTCTCAGGGACGATGACGAGGACTCGCTCGCTGAGCGGATCCTCATCGAGGAGCATAAATGTTACCCGGAGGCGATCCGCCTCTTTTGCGAGGACCGGCTGGAAATAGCGGGAAGGAATGTGCGGATTCGTTGATAATCCGTTTTTCTCTCTCCTCTGTAGAAATCCATTGATTCTACGATCTGACGCTCCCGGGGGCTTTGCCCCCGCCGCTGCGGCATCCCCAAGTTGGATTACGCCGTATTACCCGCACGAAAATGTGTTTTTTTCCAGGTGATACTGAGGCATCATAAGCGTCCCCGACCCCGACGGGGGCTGGGCTGGCGCAAGGGGGGTAATATTATCTATAAAAGGAGGATTTCCCATGAAAACGGACATGATGCCGGAGGGCTACAAGCATACAAACACATGAAAATGGCAAAGCCATTTATTTGCGATGAACACCGCCGACCCCGAAGGGACGCCCCCGCGGCGGATCAACAACCGGGAACATGTTGGAAAACACGGAATTGCCCCGCCGTGCCCCGCGAGGGGCCCTGAGGCGGAGAGCCCTCATATCTGCGATTTTCAGGGTACTGGTGCGAACCCTTCGTTCATGCCCGTTTCTCCAGAGCAATTTCAAAAGCTTCCCTGAATTTATCTTCCTCACCGCGACTTTTTTACATGGGACGCCCATAGTATGCACAACCGGATGCCGGCAGGTTCCTCATGAAGGAGCGATCGAAGAATCCTACGACAAAGATGGTGGCAAAGGAACGGATCGGTGTGTTATTTACCCAGGCACAGGATGCCTTCCACGAGCACCCTGAGCGGAGTAACCGCTATGTGGCGCTTGCCCGCAGGATTGCCATGCGCCAGCGGGTACACATTGACCGTGAATTCCGTCGCCGGTTTTGCCATCACTGTTATGCGTTCCTGGTGCCGGGACAGAACATGCGGGTACGGGTTCACCGCGGCAATGTGGTGGTTACCTGTGGAATTTGTAACAAAAAGATGAGATACCGGGTAGTGAGACCTCATGTCCGACCAGAATGACCGATCGATGCAGGACCTCAGGCCGACCGTCTGGATCGGTAAACAGGGCTGCACGCAGACTATGATCGAAGAGATCGTATCACAACTCAAGAAGCGCAGGATGATCAAGGTGAAATGGCTCCAGAACACTGAAGTTGACCCGGAAGGTATTGCCCGGCAGGCAAAGGCGAACCTGGTTGAAGTACGGGGCAGGACGATGGTGCTTGCGGAGAAGGGAAAAGCGGTGGCGGGGAATACCGCGAAGGTGGGAAATCCTGCAAAGCCTCCGGAATCCGCAAGGTCCCGAGTTCTTGGGAAGCTGAAGAAGGCTGATAAGTGAGGTATTTTCTGATTATTTGATGGGGGCTGATACCCCCATACCCCCGGATGCGATAATGGTTTGTGGGGTCGACCAAGCATCCTGACTCGCAACAAGTGTGTGTAAGGTTATTGATCCGTCACGGGGGCGCCCCGCGGGGGTGGCGGCGTTCATCGCCAATTGATCATAGTTCATTAAGAAACAACTGTCATGGAGTAGTACAATTTTCCTGTTGTTTCCCTCCTCCGTCGATCCATCCGCCTGTGGAAATATATAAGAACCCTCCTCACCAATAAGTTAAGACTGTTATTTCATTATCAACAGTGAGGTAGTAGATGACAACAGTATACGATGTCCCCCCAGACCACATCATCAGAAGGGTCGCTGAGGAGCTCAAGAAGCGGAAGGAGATCGTTCCGCCGGAATGGGCTGCCTTTGCAAAGACGGGTGTGCACAAAGAATTGCCCCCCGAAGACCCCGACTGGTGGTTTACCCGGGCAGCAGCAGTATTGAGACGCGTCTATGTCGACGGCCCGCTGGGCGTTGAACGGATGCGGAGTTTTTACGGTGGCAACAAGAACCGCGGTTCCCGGCCCAACGCGTTCCGCAAGGGCAGCGGCTCGATTCTCCGGAAGTCCCTCCAGCAGCTCGAGGCAGCCGGCTTTATCATCCACGATAAGACCGGGCGCCGGATATCCCCCGCAGGCATGCAGTTCCTTGACAACCTCTCGCAGGAAGTCTTAAAGAATCCTCCCGCACCGGTCCCCAAGCGTCTCAAGCCCGTTGCCGAAGAGCCCAAGAAGGCCGATGCCAAGAAGGAGAAGAAGGCAAAGGGCGGCGGCGAGAAGGCAGCAGCCGAGGGTACTGAAGGAGCCAAGGCAGAGAAGAAACCGGCAAAGAAGTCCGAAGGCAAGAAAGCAGATAAAGCAGAAGTACCCAAGTGAGGTGTACTATGGGAGACGACGAGCTAGCAGAACTCCGCAAGCGCAGGATGGCACAGCTGCAGCAGCAGGCCGGTGACCAGCAGGGCATGCAGGAAGAGCTCGAACGCCAGCAGCGGCAGAAGTCTCAGATACAGATGATACTCATGCAGGTTCTCGAGCCTGATGCACGGGAGCGGCTGAATACCATCAAACTGACCAAACCCGAGTTTGCCGGCGCGGTCGAGCAGCAGCTTATTGCGCTCGCACAGAGCGGACGGCTGCAGAAGAAGATTACCGATGCACAGTTAAAGGAGCTGCTCCGGCAGCTCGCGCCTAAAAAGCGGGATTACTCCATTACCAGACGATAATGAAAGCTGGAGTGCTGTACAGCGGCGGAAAGGACAGTTCCCTTGCAGCAATTCTGCTGGGTACGTATTACGAGGTCGAACTCAACACGTTCGTGTTCGACCCGCTCCGCCATATCCCGTCTGTCGAGGCTGCGGCAGGTGCATTGGGTTACCCGTTGAAAAAAAGGGTATTCAGAGAAGGGATGATGGACGAAATGGCCGACCTGGTGATCGCAAAGGGGTATCCGAACGATGCCATCAACGCAGTGCACCAGGCCGCCGTGGAACTGCTCGCAGCGGAGTATGACGTGGTCGGGGACGGCACACGGTTCGATGACCGGGTCCCGATGCTCCCCCGTGAAGCGGTCCAGAGCCTGATGAGCAGGACAGGGTGCTCGTACGTGCGGCCCCTGCTTGGTTATCCGAGGCGCGAAGTCGACCGGCTGGCAGACCAGATCCTCGTGGTACACTACGGGGAGACCGGTACGATCCGGAACGGCGATTACGAATCAGAGATCCGGGATACGATCCGGGCCCGCGGGCTCGATCCGGCATCCCTGTTTCCGGCACACCACGAGCAGTCGCTCGTTGTTGGCAGGAAGCGTAAGAACGAGTTGGTGACAACATGAGCAAGTTAAGCAAAGGCAGGAAGATCCGGCTGGCAAAGGCATGCGACCAGAACCGTCGTGTGCCCCAGTGGGTAATGGTCAGGACCAAGCGCGGCGTTGTTGCGCACCCGAAAAGGCGCAACTGGCGCAAGAGCACGCTGAAGGTGTGAGCCATGGCAGACACGATGCAGGAACACGTATATATCATCCCCCTCAGGGATGCACGGCGTATGCCCCGCTGGAAGCGGAGCAACGGCGCAATCAAGGACATCAGGAAATATCTCGCCAAGCACATGAAGAGCGGGGATGTCAAGCTTGACAAGGCAATCAACGAGAAGGTATGGAGCCGGGGCAGTTCAAAGCCGCCATCAAAGATCCGGGTCCGTGCCATGAAGATGGAGGACGGGCAGGTTCAGGCAGAACTTGCACCGGAATCATAGATGGAACGCACGATCACGTTTGCAGGCGACCCGAACATCGGGGTATTTGCCCGGGTGCTGGGTGATATCGCGATCGTCCCGCCGGAATCAACGGATGAGTTCAAGACAGCGATCCGCAATGCGCTCGAGGTAACTCTTGTGGAAACAACGATACAGGGGAGTGCCATTGTCGGGTCTCTCGTAGCCGGTAACAGCCGGGGCGTGGTTGTTTCGGGACTTGCGACTGAAGAGGAAGTCGCCAGGCTTGCCGAGTATCGCGAGGTACTGCTCCTGAACGAAGCGATGAATGCGGCCGGCAACGTGATTATGGCTAACGACACCTTTGCTGCAGTTCACGAGGATATGCCTACCGATCTCGCGAAGGCGATCGGCGAATTCCTTGGCGTTGAAGTGATCCACCTTACGCTCGGTGGCGTGAAGACCATTGGTATGGCCGGCGTGGCCACCAACAAGGGGGTCATTGTCCACCCGCGGGCTACCGAGCGGCAGATCGCCGTGCTTGAGGAGATCGCAAAGGTCCCGGTTGGCACGGGCTCGATCAACATGGGCGGCGCACTGATTGGAACCGGTCTCCTCGTGAACGAGCGGGGATACCTGGCTGGGAATGCAACGAGCGGATTTGAACTGGGCAGGATTGAAGACGTATTTGGTTTTCTGGAGTGAGTACAAATGACAGATCAGAAGTTTGAAGTGAAAGGCACGTTTTTAATGGGCGAGGACTGGATGCCGTACACCAAGGTAATCGCAGCGCCCAATGAGAACCAGGCCAGGGAACGCACGTTTGCCGTTATCGGCAGCAAGCACAACCTGAAGAGACGCTATATCAAAGTCGACGCAGTCAAGGCTGTATCGGCAGAGTAATTTTTTTTTCAACTCTTTTTCGAGTTTTCAATGCATTGTCGTTCGATTGCTTCTTCGTATGGTACAGGTTTATCCGAAACCAAAATTCGTTTTATCAAGGCAGGGGGGTGGGGGTACCTCCCCCCCATGTCCGCAAGACACCCCCCCACCCCTCCAGGCAGAGAAGGGGTACCCACCCCCTTCAGCCTTCACGTACACTGGCACCGTTTCCCCTGGACTACCGACGGTGCTGAAAATCCGGAGCCATTGACCAAAGGGGGGGTAGCCCCCCTCATGAGCTCAGAGGGGTACCCACCCCTCCCCCCCCCCCCCAAAAGAGCCGACTCCCCCGCCCCCTCCGGATTTTTTCAGAGGTGGGGGGGAGGTACCCCCCACCCCGCTACCTGAAAATGAGTAGCGCGGTGTTTTGCACAACCGCATTTCCATCGCTTCGCGTGGAACCTCCGTCTGTTGGCAGGATCCCGCAGGTTACCCGAACATGGTACGGGGGGTAGTACCCCTGCCAGGGCAGGGGAGGGGGTACCCCCCTACCACCCCCCATAATGGTGGGGGGTAGGCCCCCTCCGGAAAAAAAGTGGAGGGGGAGGGGGATACCTCCCCCCCGGATTCTGGGGGAAACCAGTTTGGAAATTCTTATCGTGCAGCCGGGGCATTCTTCTCTTGGAACAAGTGGATACGATCCTGATGGCAATCGACAGGAATACTGTAATACTCGTACTTGTGTTTATCTGCGGGCTCCTTGCCGGCGTTCTGCTCACCGGCCTGCTCTCCCCCCAGCAGGTACACCCGGCAAAGCAGGTCGTCTTTACAGAAAGAGCACCGCAGCCTGTCGGGCCGTACAGCCAGGCTGTTACGTCCGGTGATTTTGTGTTCCTTTCAGGACAGACTGGAATCGATCCTGCGACCGGTAACCTTACTAATACTGCTGAGGAGCAGACAACCCGGGTAATGGAGAATCTCCGGGCGGTCCTGCAGGAGTCCGGTCTCAGCTTTGAGGATGTTGTCCAGACGCGGATTTACCTCGTGAACATGAGCGACTGGACCGCTGTGAACGGGATCTACGGATCGTATTTCCCGGGCCAATATCCTGCATGGGCTGCCGTACAGACCGGAGGGTTGCCGAAAGGGGCACTCGTTGAGATCGAGATGGTGGCGCAGAAGCGGTGAGGAACAGAGAATATCCTAAAAAAAAGAATTACGTCTTCAGCTCTCGCGGAACACCACGTCCCCTTCATGAACCCGCTCGGTCACTTTGATCCCTACGTCCTGTCCCGGCCCGGCCTCCTCAATAGGCATGTGTTCGATCTCAATTGACGTCACGGACTGGTGCATATCATCATGCGGTCCGCGAATGTGGATCCGGTCGCCTTTTGCAATATGGTCTTCCAGGATGACCGCAGCGACACTGATTTTCGGATAGTAGTGGATTACCTTACCAATCATCGTCTCCATCGTCTCCCTCCTCCGGACAGGAGATTGATACCGGGTCCTGCACGATAAAGCTTTTCCCGGATTGGATCGCTCATGGAGTTTCCTGGCGTTTTACCGGTATAAAGGACAAAGAGCATGAAAGAAAAATTCCAGTACAATGATTTTCCGGTGTGATACTGCCTGGTTCCCCGGCTTAACCGACAGGAGGATGACTCAGGATCAGCATCCCCTCCATTCTTCGTAGCCTTATGGAATGGATTCCCGGGTAAGGCCTGTGTACTCTTCGGTCATTACCAGCCTGAAGCGATCATGACTGCAGGGAAGAGGCGATCAACAAGAATGAACCGGTTGGGCCGGATCCTGTCATATCCCCAGGATTGTTTGTTTAATCCAGGGATTCAATTTTTTTCGATCTTTTCTGGTAATACTCAAAGATGCGATCGCCCCATCTCCGTGCGGACGGATCGTAACTTACCACATCCTTTTTCGCATCGAATACACCGGTGTTAAAGAAAAGTGAGAGGGAAAAATTCAGGTCCGTGACAACGAACGAGAATTTAATATCCGTATCTGGTACGTAAAGATGTGCATTCCTGCATGCAAGCCACTCTTCGAGAAGGTCCCGGTATTTTTCCCTGATGATCCGGTAAACCCCCGGTGTAAGGATAAGCGATGATTCAACCCCTTTTTTTGCCAGGGCTAAGAAAAACAGAGGATATTTCGGGTGCACCGTGTGGGCGATCCCCTTGATGGTCGTTGCCTGGACGATATTCTCGAGAAATGGATTCACATTGAAGAAGTCCTCGTCCGGGACCTCTGCGATCCGGTAATCCCCGAGATCGCTGATATCAAGGAGGATCTCCTGGGGAAGGACACCGAGATCATGTTCACGCCAGAACTTTTTGTTTTTTTCAAGGACTTCCATAGTCCTGACAAGTGGTTCCATCCTTGTGGCCAGCACTTTTCCCAGCGGGGTCAAAAAGAATTTCCGCCCGTCCCGCCCGACCAGGTGCTCCTCCTCGAGAATTTTTATCTGGGGAAGCATCCCCGACGAGGTTACATTCAGGTTTTGTTTTATCGCATCCCATTCCAGGGGCCCGCCCTTTAACAGAATCAGGAGGTTGCGCCTTTTATCCGATGCCGAGATTACATGCAGGAGCTCGCTCATCATCCACCGGTTGTGTATTCGTATGATTGGTACCGGGTGAGAAAAAACCTCCTAAATACATGCCTGATCTCTTACCGGGATATCGGGGAAAACTGCATTAATTATCAGAAACCCCACTCCCGGCTGCTCCGATAACAGAGGCGATCATCAGGGAACGTTTCTGACCCTTTTGGTACCCGCGGCATATGACTTCGAAAATATTCCACGACAGATGTGATTGCAATGGCGTTAAAATTTTTAATGCCATTAAAATTATCAGACGGATAGCAATATCCAATACCGTTCCTGATACTATTTTGGAGTAGCGATCTCTTATCCGTGCATTACATCCACACCACACCGAGAAAGGTCGCATACTCCCTGTTCTTTGAACTCTCTTCCCGTGAAATCCCGGACCGTTTCAGGAATTACCTGGCGATAGTACGTATTCTTTTCGATACAGGGGCTCCATCACGGAACGTGACAACGGCAGGAACGCTGTACTGCCGTGATAATATCGTGGCAGGGAACAAGTTCCTCCGGATGCCGGTAAGTGTATCCATTAAAAAAAAATGGTACTGACTTATTTGTGCCGGGTAGTGCCGGCAGATTCCATGAGTGCGTAAAAAAATTCCGGCTTCCGTGTTGTAAAAAGCCCGTGCCATGCTTCAAGGGTTGCCGGGCTCATGACATCGAGTTTCTTGAAAATATGGTACGCGAATTCGACCGGTGCCAATCCGCTCGCGGTGATGAGATTATGATCGGTCACCGCTGGTTCGTGTACGTAATATCGCTCGCCACGGTAGTGCGGGCAGAACATTTTCAGGGCTGCAGGATCATTGCTGGTATGGGGCCGGCCGTCCAGCAGACCGGCATTGGCAAGACCGAGAGTAGCACCGCAGATCGCTCCAACAATCCTGTTCTGGTCGAGCAGTTCGCGAATCTTTGCAATGACCGGCTCCTGTGCCGGGTCAAGCCATATATCAGCACCGGGCAGGATGAGCACGTCGTCCTTATCCGGCCGGATGTCGCTTATCATAACCTCCGGGGCCATGCGGATCCCCCCCATAGTCGAGATTGCCTCCAGGGTCCTGCCACACAGAATGATGTTGTACTTCAGTGCCGGGTCTTTCAGGTACCGCCCCGAATGGAGTTCGGCAAGGATGTTGCCCGGCTCCCAGTCGGACAACGTGTCGGTAATGAAGAGGTAGAGCGTGCGCATAACAAAGGAATTGATCTTCTCTTGTTTAATCCATATCGCCAAACAGGGCAGGATTCTGCCTGCGGATCCACCAGCGGCGGACATACCATGCGCCCCCGATTGCGCAACATCCGATAAGAATGATCCCGACCGCCAGGGCCGGTATACCCGGTGTGGTGTCTGCGGGTGGTGTGGCCGGGGACAGATTTTCGTGAGCTGCGGGAATTTCCTGTGATACCACAGGTTTCGATGATATCGTATAACGGGAAACGGGACTTGTTGCAATACCCTCCGGAATGGTGCTCAGGGAAGGAAAAACGGCGGGGGGCCGGGGTGTGCCCGCCAGTACTGCCAGCGAAGGTGCTTTATCGGTGATTACAAAGTAACTAAACCCGGGCGTTGTTGCGGAGAAATATGCCCTCCCGTTTACGGTATCGTCAAAAACCGTAGGCAGTTCCAGCCAGCGGGTGCCGTCCCAGTGCATGAGGGCAACGTCTCCCGGTTTCAGGCCAAGGGATGTGAGTGTTTTCTCCCTGACAGAGAACTCGATGAGGGCAGATTCAGTCTGCGATGATCGGAGGTGTGGTGATTCAATCCGGTAGTAGATGGTAAATGCATGGCCGGTCAGCTCAGGCACGGTACCAAGATCGGGATTTTTTGTGACCCGCAGGATGGTCTCTCCGCTACTATTCGTGATGGTGACATGGATATGGTGGACAGTCGTGTCCGAAGTCGTGCTGCTTCCCCCGGACCGGGTAAAATCGTTGAAAATAAACGTGAGCGGTTCTCTGCCGGAACCGCCCGGTGACAGAACAGCCGCGCTGACCGGTTCCTCGCTGGAACTATCCGACACGTGCAGGGTCGGCTGTGCTGTCAGCGTCGGGACAAGGGCCGGGGCCGGACAGGAAAGGATGACCCGGTAACTTGTGGTAATGGCAGAAGTACCCTGGCAGGTCATCAGGGCATCAGTGTCGTTATACGTGTACGCATAGGCCGTCGGACAGGTGTTGTAGAAGAGTTTGGCCGAGTTGGGCAGGGCATTGGGCTGGTTGAACGGGTAGAGGTTATTGTTCTGGCCTGCACAGGTTCTGCACGGTTTTCCTGCCGGGACATCCGAGCATTGGCCGGGGATTGATGAGTCATTGACGTATCCTTCAGCAATGGGGCAGCAGTACCCGTCCAGGATATCATTGCTGACAAACAAGGGACTGCCTGAGTCCCTGTAACCGGAATACAGGTTGCAGTCTGAGAGGATACCGGCAACGTTGGATGTGCCCGGATATTTCAGTGCGGTCCAGTCCGGAACCGCAGGGCTGCTGAAATCGTGGAATCCGACATTGCACCCGGCTGTGGCACAGTGATGGGAAGGATCGGATGTTGTATAGGCCGGGTCATGATTCACCGGCTTGATGACCATGGCAATGTTGAAACCGTCAACCCAGCTGACATCGTACCAGTCTATTGAATCATCAAGGTTGAACTCTCCTTTTGTTACGGGAGCCGTTGATCCTGCCCCGCCGCATTCCAGCAGACCTTTGCCGTTCGTGTCCTTGCAGTTACCGGTCTCACAACTGCCGATACCATTCACGAATGAGCAATTGGTTCTTGGATACACTGCGCCCTGCCACCCGTGTTCAAAAGTAAATGACCGGGTCCCGGTTGATGCATTCAGCCTGAATCCTCCATTGCTGATCAGGGAGCCGTTGCATACAATGCGGGAGAGGTGGTTTGCCGGATTATTATACCCGCTCAGTGCATCGATCTGTGACTGGGTCATCGTCGAGTTCTGGCATCCGGTTGTCTTGTTGGTACCGGGACAGTTATATCCCGTACTGGCAGTCTGCGGGATCCCCGGACAACACCCTCCGGCTACGCACTGATTTTCCTTGTTCCAACAATAGTTCAGGTCCTGACGGATCCCCGGACAGCAGAGCGGTTTGGAATCTCCGGTCGCCTCTGATGTATTGCACAGGCCACCCCCCTCGCAGAGCGAGCAGGCTGAACATTTCTTGAGCTGGTGGGTATTAGGATCAATGACCCCATCACAGACGCCTTTTGGCCCGCCCTGCAGGTTGATCCAGACCGGCTGGTCGCAGGTATTGAGGAAAGTGACCGTGTGGCCGGCAGCAGGAACAGGAGCAACCGCAGCATACGCAGGGCCTGTGATAAGCAGGAAAAATGTGATGAGAATTACGCAGCGGAGTTTCATGATTATTCTATCCCCGTTGATGGGGAATCCATAAGAAACTTCGCCCCTTTTCACCGGCAGGAAGGTATATTTTCCGACAGTGATATGCCATTCATATGTATGCAGTCCGGTGTCGGGATGACAGGGTTTTATCCTGGGACAAAAGCATTAAATGCCAGGATCCGGGAAAACAACGATTCTGATCCGGCATTTGAGAATGAAACGGGGCTGATCCCAAAAAAATGAATTGTTATTTATTGATATGCACAACCTTAGCCGGTGGAAAGCCGTTGAAGAAGGTTGACGAGGCATGGGAGTAGGCCCCGATATTTTCCGAGTACACAAGGTCGCCGATTGCAAGGTCTGGCAGTTCGGCAGACAGCGTGATGGTGTCGAATGCATCGCAGGTCGGGCCGAAGACCGCAGAGATTTGGGTTTCCCCGCTATTAAAGGGAAGAACCGGGTAATTGACGTGGTCGAAGACCTGGCCGGAATAGGTGTGGTATACACCATCATTGATGTAATAACAGGTTTTCCCGTCGCGGACCGCCTTGCCGACCACCTTCGCCACCAGCGTGCAGGTGTTCGCCACCAGAAACCGGCCCGGCTCTGCTATGATCTCCATATCCTTCGGGAACAGCCGTTTGATCTCGGTGTTCAGTTTCTTTGCCAGGATTCGGAAGTCCTTAACCTCAGGATGGTATTTTACCGGGAAACCACCGCCCATATCGAGCAGACGTATCTTTCTTCCGGTTCGGGTTTCCACTTCCTTGATGATATCCGATGAGAGTTGTAGAGCAGTCACGTAATTCTCGAAGTTTGTACACTGGCTGCCGACATGAAAGCTTAATCCCTCTACCTCAAGGCCACGTTCAAACGCGTTCATGATCAGGTCTACTGCCTCTCCGGGGTGTGCCCCGAACTTGGAGGAAAGCTCTACCATGGAACCGGTATTCGGTACCCGTATCCGGAGGACAAGTCCGGCATGAGGAGCATGTGTCGCTATCTTATTGATCTCCTCGGCATTATCGAACGTCACAAGGGGTTTATACTTGTCCAGAGCCTCGAGCGTGTCTATCGGCTTGATGGTATTGGCATAGATGATCTTGTCCCATATCCAGTCCTGCCGCTCTTTTTTGGGCATATGACGGATGTTCTCATACACGATCATGAACTCAGGCATGGATGCGACATCGAAACTTGAGCCCATATCGAAGAGAGTTCTGACAATCTCCGGATTTGAATTAGCCTTGACAGCAAAATAAACCTGAACCGCAGGCAGGTGGGATTTGAATTCGCGGTAATTTTCCCTGATCTGTTCGTGGTCGATCACGAAAATGGGGGTCCCGTGTTCGCGGGCCAGGTCCTGCAGGAGTTCTTTTCTGGCCATCCCTATATGGTGTACTCCGTTATCCGTTCCTTTTTTCTTTCGCTTTTTTTTGGTACCAACCGCAGTTTTTGTCATTATATGATTGATTTATTGCACGAATATGAAGTTTTTGAATTGCCAGATATCTTCGCGGTCATAATTGTTCTCCGGGTTCTCCTTAAAAAAGACCACGCGGTTCTTCAATGGTGTCCAGTCTGATGGTCCTGACCAGAATTCACCGAGATAGGGTTTTGCGATATCCAGCACAAACTCGTGCGGCAGGTCGTCGGGAAGGCAGAAACCCTTCCTGGGATTGTCTATCATCCACATAACCGCGCTGACGACGCCGAGTGCAACCTGGATAGTGGTGGCGTTCTCCCCCGGAGCGAGTTTCTTTGCCTCGTCAATCGGGAGTATACTCCCGGTCCACCACGATCTGTAAGGATGGCCCATAAGGAGGGCCCCGAGAATATCCGAACCGGAGACGATCTCCCGGTCATTCATGATCCGCAGTCTGGGCTGGAGTTCATAATTACGGGCGCGTAGTTCCTGGATGGACGCAATCGTGGCATCGCAGGGCATGTAAGCGTAGTGTACGGTCGGGCGGTAGATGGGTTTGTCACCGTCCCAGACCGTCCAGCGGTGGGAAATGCCGAAGGCTTCCCCGTGCCGGATGACCATACCTATGATCTCCTGGTGGGGGATCCAGGACCGGACCCAGGTATTGATCCCCATCTTGGGGATGAGAATGCCGTTTTTGGGCCCGACCGGCGGTACAATCGCAAGGGGAGGAAGGGTCTTTTCGTGGGTTCCCCAGCCAATCTCAGCCGGGGCAATTCCTTCCTCCCTCAGTCCTTCAATACACCAGGTCCCGACAAATTCCCCTACCTTCTTCGGATACCGGGAGATCTGGGTGTCGTGCTCCGAGCAGTGGATCACCTTGATACCCACTTCCATGGCGAGCCGGGCAAAGTCCTGCTCTTGTATCAGGCACCGGAGCAGGTCCGGATCTTTTGCGATATCATCAGCGATCATCCGATCCGCAATATCGACGAGACCGTGCTTGGCGAAATGTGAGATAAGGCCGGGATTTGCTCCATGGTCTACGACACACGTTGTGGCATCGTTCCAGTCCTTCGTCAGCTCGATGAGCTTCATCTGGCGGTAGTACAGGGTCTTTTCGTACGGGGTTGCCGTTGCGATGGTCGCATCGGGATCCCAGGCTTCCACCGAGGTGTTGACATAGAGGACGTCGTTGTCATGACACCACTGCACAATCTCGCAGGTGTCGATATTCCAGGCCTCATCGATTAACAGACCCCCGGGGGAAAGGTAGAGCGAAAGAACCTCGTTTAAGTTTTTCTGGGTGATCTTCTTTTTGAAGAACCGGAGGCCCAGCGTGGTCCAGGCCTTGAGATCCGCAGATTTGTCCTTGAAGTCTATGATGGTGATATGCTCTAAGGGAATGTTCACGTGGCGGAGCAGGATCGGGAACATACACTTGCAGACAGCGCCATACCCGATGATCAAAACCTTGTTCTTGAATTCCATCATACGCCTCCTCAGACCTTGCAGCCTGTACTTGAATGTTAGACGTGAATTGTAATAAAAACGACCCATCGGGGGCTTGTTTTTGCGTAATTTATCGTTTTGGTTGTTTTTTACCCGGTATTTTCCGGTAATCACCAGATAGCCAACGGCTGCAGAGTGACAATGATGTTTTTATGGTGATGGAGACCATACATATCAGGAGTCAGGATTATTCTATCCACTACCGGAGAACGGGGTGACAGTTTTTGGCAGAAACGATGCAACCAATGGACCAGCGCGAACTGGCAACGCTTGAGCATTACCTGAAGGAATACGGCCAGCAGGCAGAGATTTTTGTCAGCCAGCTGGAGATGCTGGAGAACGGCCGGATGGAGGCTCATGCAGCCATCGAGGCCCTTGAAGGAATGATAGCATCGGAGGACGGGGTTGTCCTTCTCCAGATCGGTGCCGGGGCAAGTGTCCGGGCAAAGGTCCTTGAGCCGGAGAACGTGATGCTTGCGATCGGTGCCGAGGTTGTTGTCGAGCGCAAAAACAAGGAAGCGATCGAGTTTATAAAGGAGCGGATCATGGAGATGGAAGCCTCCCAGAAGAAGGTGGCCGAGACCCTCGACCGTCTCCGCTCCCAGATGAACGAGATCAACAAGAGGCTCGAGGCCGGGTACCAGCAGTCGATGGCTGCCGGGCAGGACTGATACGGAGATCCTCTCTCTATGTTCGGGGGACTTAAGGAAAAGCTGCAGGCTGCCAGGAGCCGGCTGGGCTCAAGCATCCAGTCTGTTGTCACCGCATCCGGCAGCAGCGGTACCGGCACGGCTCCACAGGTATCTGTACCTGAAAAGGAACGATTAGGATCATCCCCCCCAATGTCAGTCTCACCATCCCTTATAGACAAGTTCAAAGTCCTCGTGATCGAACGCGAGATGATTGTTTCAAAAAAAGATATTTCCGATGCCCTGTCTGAACTTGAACTGACCCTCCTGGAAAGCGATGTTGCCCTCCCGGCAACTGATGCGATCATCGCGCATGTGAGAAAAAGCCTCGTCGGGAAGCACCGTAAGATAGGTGAGTCCGTGGATTCCCTCGTTGTCGGAGCGCTCAAATCTGCGCTTCTTGAAGTCCTGGGCCACGGCTTTGATCTCCTTGGGTATATCCAGACCCATCCCCGGCCGGTCAAGATCCTGTTCACGGGTGTAAACGGTACTGGCAAGACAACAACGGTCGCGAAGATCGGTTCCTACTTAAAAAAACAGGGGTTTTCCGTCGTGATAGGTGCCGGCGATACCTACCGGGCCGGTGCCATCGAACAGATCGGTGTCCATGCCGAACGGCTGGGGATCAAGATCATCCAGCACCCGGAAGGCGGCGATCCCTCGGCGGTGCTTTTTGACACGGTACAGTATGCAAACTCGCATAAAATCGATGTGGTCCTTGCAGATACTGCCGGCAGGTTCCACAACAAGGCAAACCTGATGAGCCAGCTCGAGAAGATCAAGCGGGTTATGAAACCAGACCTCGTAGTGTATGTTGATGAAGCAGTTGCAGGAAATGATGCAGTGACCCGGGCTTTTGAATTTGACAAGACGATAGGAGCAGATGCCGTTGTCCTCACGAAGGCAGACATGGACTCGCGGGGTGGTGCAGCGATCTCGATCGCCCATACAATCGGTAAGCCGCTCATGTTCATCGGTACCGGCCAGTCCTACGATGACATCGCCCCGTTTGAACCGGCACAGGTTGTTGATGAACTTCTGGACGGTGGTTCCTGATGCTTGACGGGCTTTCCTCTTCGCTCAAGGATGCGCTCAAGAAGCTTGCCGGTAAGACGGTGATCGACCGGGCTGCCGTGGACGAGCTGGTCAAAGACCTCCAGCGGGCGCTGATATCGTCGGATGTCAATGTCAAGCTCGTTATGGAATTGTCCAAAGCTGTCCGCACCCGCTCCTTAGAGGAAGAACCCCTCAAGGGCATGACCGTCCGCGAGCACGTGCTCCGCATCGTGTATCAGGAACTCGTGCGGCTGGTCTGGGCATCCACGGATGTCAGGCTCGAGCCCCAGACGATCCTTATGGCGGGGCTGCAGGGAAGCGGTAAGACCACGACCACTGCAAAGCTCGCCCGCTATTTCCAGAAAAAAGGCATGAAAGTCGGCGTGATCTGTGCCGATACCTTCCGCCCCGGGGCATTTGACCAGCTCTCCACCCTGTGTACCAGAATCCATGTCCCCTGCTACGGGAACCCGCAGGAGAAGGATGCCCTGAAGATCACCCGCGAAGGGCTCGCAGCATTAAAGGAACAGGAACTGATCATCGTCGATACCCAGGGGCGGCACGCACTTGAATCAGACCTGATTAAGGAGATCATCGACTTAAACAACCTCACAAAAGCAACCCACCGCTGGCTCGTAATCGATGCGGCTCTCGGCCAGCAGGCAAGCGAGCAGGCACGCCGTTTCCACGAGGCTATCAGCATCGATGGTGTCATCATCACGAAGATGGACGGTACCGCAAAAGGTGGCGGTGCCATGTCTGCGGTGGCCGAGACCAAAAGCGGTATTGCGTTCATTGGCAGCGGCGAGACGATCGAGGACCTTGAGCGATTCGATCCTGACGGATTTATCTCCCGTCTCCTCGGGATGGGCGACCTCAAGGCGCTGATGGAGAAGGCAAGCGAGGCGATCAGGCCCGAAGATGTTGACATGAACGCGATGATGAAGGGCAAGTTTACCCTCCGCGACATGTACAAGCAGCTCGAAGCCCTCAACAAAATGGGACCCTTAAAACAGATCATGGGCATGCTCCCGCTCGGGAACATGGAACTCCCCGAAGGTGTCTACGATGTAACAAGCACCAAGATGGTCCGTTACCGGATTATCATGGACTCGATGACGCCTAAGGAGCTGGACGATCCTTCGTTAATCAACAGCTCCCGCATGCAGCGGATCGCCCACGGGGCCGGTGCAAACCCGGACGAGGTGCGGGAACTCCTGAAGTATTATAAGATGATGCAGAGGACCCTCAAAGGCCTGCGGGGCGCGAGCGGCGGGAAATTCAACATGCAGCGCCTGATGAAACGTTTTTCCGGAATGCAGTAAGATGACCTCGTTTGTGATCATCGGGCACCTTGCCCGGACTGACGGAGGCTTCTCCCTGAACGACCTGCCGGGAAGCGGAGGGCGGATGGATGTTCTCTGCCGGTGCGTCAACACATCGCTGTTCCTCTCGCATGACCTGCGACGGGATACCGACTGCTTCCTCGTTCTTTGCGGGGAACCGGCTGGGCCAAAGACCGTGAAGTTCTCCGGTGCACAGGTACGTTCGCTCTCTCCCGATGAGCGGAGTGCAGCTGCCCTGGTAAAAAAGGTCATCGACACCCCGTGCGGGAGCGAATTCCGCGAGGCTGCACAGGGGATCGTTATTCGGAAAGGCGGTCTTGAGCGGCTCATGACCGAGCATACTTTTGCCGTTCTGGATGAGAAGGGGACTGATGTGCGGAAGGCTGCCAGCCTGCCGGATGCGTTCCTGCTCTCGGATCATCTGAACTTCACGGAATCTGAAGAGATCCTGATCCGCGACTGTCCCCGGTATTCCGTAGGGCCGAAGTGCCTGCATGCTGATCATACCATTACTCTCGTACACAACGAACTGGATCGGAGGAAAGGCGGATGGACTTGAACGAACAGGTAACGGCGATCCTCAGCTATGGGGAGACATGCGACCACTGTCTCGGGAGGTTCTTCGGGAAACGTTCCCACGGGCTTTCCAATGACGAACGCGGCCGGGGACTGAAGATATCCCTTGCGCTTGAAAAAAACCAGCCCTTTACACCTTTTTCCGGCACCTGCTGGGTCTGCGGTAACTTCTTTGACAACATCCCGCTCTGGGCTGACCGGGTTGTTGAAGCAGTGCAGGGACTGGAATATTCCACCTTCCTTGTCGGGTGCCGGGTTCCCCCGCTGATCGCCGAGAACGAAGAGATGGTCTGGAGTGACCTGTCGCTTGCGGACCCGGAGCCTTTCAAATCGGAGGTGAACCGGGAAGTCGGCAAGGCCGTAGCTGTGCGGACGGGGAAGGTCGGGGATATCAAAAAACCGGAGGTGGTCGTGATCCTCGATCCTTTGGCCGGAACGGTAGAAGTGCAGGTCAACTCGGTCTTCTTCTATGGCCGGTACCAGAAGTTCGAGCGTGGCATCCCCCAGACGCACTGGGACTGCCGGGCCTGCCGGGGCAAGGGGTGCGAGAAGTGTAACTTCACCGGTGCCCAGTACCTTGACTCTGTGGAAGAACTGATCGGAAGGCCGGTCATTGAGATGTTCGATGCCGAAAATGCCGTGCTGCACGGGGCCGGCCGGGAGGATATCGATGCCCGGATGGTCGGCACCGGCCGGCCATTCATCCTGGAGGTTGTTTCCCCGAAGAAACGGTCTGTGGACCTTGCAGCACTCGAAACGGCAATCAACCGGACTGCGGACGGGCGTGTTTCCGTTGCATTAAAGCGCTGGGCTGACCGTGCAGAGGTGGAAACCCTTAAATCAAACAAAGCGCATAAAAAATACAGGATCCTGGTCGAGGTTGAAGGCGTTTTATCTGCGGATGAGTTCGCAAATGCCTTGAAATCCTTAAAGGGCGTCACAATACAGCAGCGCACGCCCGAGAGGGTTGCTCACCGGAGAGCAGATAAAATCCGTGAGCGCAAAGTCCTGGATATCGAGTATGCAGGGGCACAGGACGGCAGATTTATTGTCGAAGTCTTGGGCGAAGCCGGCCTCTACATCAAGGAACTCGTATCCGGGGACTCAGGCAGAACCATCCCCAGTCTTGCCGAGATCCTGAAAAGAAAAGCTCACGTCACCAGCCTCGACGTCACGCAGGTGGAAGGAGCAAAGGAGGGAGAATAATATGGCACATCACAATGGTCCAAGAAAGAAGACACGGTATAAGTTCAAGAAGGATTTACGAGAGCGGGGGCTGCCACCGTGCACCTGCGTAATCCAGAGATTTGAGATCGGCGACCGGGTACATATTGTCTGTAATCCCAGTGTCCAGAAGGGGATGCCCCACCGCCGTTTCCACGGTCTGACGGGAACCGTCCTTGGTCAGCGCGGCCGGGCATGGATGCTCACCATCCGCGACGGCAACGCCGACAAGACCGTCATCGCCAGACCACAACATCTAAAAGCACAAAAGTAAATTCACTGTCAGGTGATTGGCATGAAAGTAAAGGGTATCATTAGCGAAGAGAAGGTTACGCTTCCGGAGATGCGCTCTGTCCTGTCCGGCGTAGAAGCGGAACGGATAGCTGCCGAAAAGGAGACATCATACGAGTTCCGGCGCAGTATCGAGCATGCCAATCAGCTTGCAAAAACAACCCCGGAAAAAGCCAGGGAGCTCGTCGCTGAACTCGTGCAGATGGAAAAAATGAAGCCGGAGATCGCCTATCGTATTGCAAATATCATGCCCAAAACCCGCGATGAGGTTCGGGCGATCTTTGCCAAAGAGCGTTTCACGCTCACTCCTGAAGAGATCGATAAGATCATCGAGACCGTAACGACACACTTCTGAGGTGTGCCATGAAAGCCGAGAAAAAAGAGGTAAACGCGATAGTACTCGATGTGCTTATGAAAGGGCATGCCGAAGACCCCCGTCCCACTTTCAAACGCGAGCCGGTTGTGCAGGCCATGGGGATCGAACAGTTCAAGCTTCTTGAGCTCGTCCCGAAATCCACGGCAGTCATTGATCTCCATGAGAAAGTCTATATCGGTGATTCCGAGCGCGACAAGATAGAACGGGTCAAGCGCAGGATCGGGTATGCGGAGCTGACGCACACTGCCCAGGGGGAACTCCCCTTTGTCATCGAGGAAGTGATAAAAAGCCGCGAACAGGACTTTGTCACGTTCTTCAATAAGGCGATCTCCATCACCCCCAAACTTCACATGCTCCACTTACTCCCGGGGATTGGGAAGAAACTGATGTGGGAAATCCTCGAGCAACGGAATAAAAAACCGTTTACGAGTTTTGCCGATATATCTGCCCGGATAAAATCGATCCCGCACCCGGAGAAGATGATCCTCGCCCGCATCATGGAAGAGCTCGAGGACAAGGATGTAAAATACCACGTTTTCACAACACGATGAAAGCGCACCACGACCAGCACTTCCTCATTGATCCGCATGCAATAAACCGGATTGCGGATCTTGAAGACGTACGGGGAAGGCGGGTACTCGAGATCGGGCCGGGCAACGGGGCGCTCACCCGTGCCCTGCTCGACCGGGGTGCGGTCGTCCATGCCATCGAACTCGACAGCAGCCTGTGCGAACAGCTTGCCGATACCTTTTCTTGTGAAATTGCACAGGGACAGCTCACGGTGCAGCACGGGGATGCGACCCGGTGCGAACTCCCTTTGTTCGACCTGAGCGTTTCCAACCTGCCGTATTCAGCATCGTCCAAGATCACGTTCCGGCTTCTCGATGCCGGTTTTTCCGTTGCTGTCCTGATGTACCAGAGCGAATTTGCCGAGCGGATGGTTGCAAAAGCCGGTACCAAGAACTGCGGGCGCCTGTCCATCATGGTCCAGACGTATGCGGCGGTACAGACATGTTTCCGCCTGCCCCCCCAGTGCTTCTCACCCCGGCCTCAGGTACATTCGACGGTAGTGAAGATATTCCCCCGCGAGCCAATCTTCCCGATCAATGACCGGCGGCTGTATGCGGACGTGGTGCGGGCACTCTTCTCCCACCGAAGGAAGACCGTCAGGAATTGCCTGAAAGGATCAGCAGGCAGCATGCTCCCTCCCGCCTGGGTTGAAAGAGCCATTGACGCCCTGCCGGCTGAGATCCAAAAAAGCAGGCCTGAGGCATTATACCTGGAAGATTTTGCCACGATCAGCAATATTCCTTAATAACCACGGAGTATCCCAGGAACGTTATTCAGCCAGTACATCCGGTATCCTGGTAAGAATCTTTGCGGGCACTAAACGATGAAATGGAAAGGCTGGGAGAAGATCCCGCTCACTATAACCGATCCGGCAGATCCATTACAGAACAGCAGGGTTGAGGCGATCGCCCCGCTGATCGTCTCTGTCAGCCGCTCGACTGATATCCCGGCGTTCTACGGCGACTGGTTTATGGCACGCCTTACTGAAGGATACGTGAGGTGGAAGAGCCCCTTCGGGTCGGGTCCGCTCTACGTGAGCTTTGAAAAGACCCGGGTGTTTGTGTTCTGGTCAAAGAACCCGGCACCGTTTTTCCCGTATCTTGATATGCTCGACCGTGCCGGGTATGGCTATTACTTCCTCTTCACGCTGAATGATTACGAAGCCGAACGGCTCGAACCTGGCGTGCCTCCCCTTGATGACCGTATTGAAACATTTATCCGGCTCTCCCGCCGTATCGGGAAAGGCCGGATCATCTGGCGGTTTGATCCCCTGATCCTTTCAGATGATATTTCCGTGAGCGATCTCCTGGGGAAGATCAAGGGTATCGCTGACCGTGTTGCTCCCTTTACCGAACAGCTGGTCTTCAGTTTTGTGGATATTGAAAAATACACGAGAGTACAGCGTAACCTGCATGCCGCAGGTATTGCCGGTGCCCGGGAATTTACGGATGAAGAGGTTGACGAGTTCTGTGCCGGCCTGGCCGCTCTGAATCGTTGTTGGGGGCTTTCCATCAGAGCTTGTGCGGAAGGGCGGGATCTCTCCCGTTATAAGATTGGAAGGTCGCAGTGTATCAGCGCTGACCTGATGATACGGGAGTTCGGAAACGACCGGAAACTCATGGATTTCCTGCACCCGTATGACCAGAAGATCCTCAGTGGCAATCCTGATGCTGCCGCTCTGTCAAAGCGACTGAAGGACCCGGGTCAGCGAAATACCTGCCGGTGTATTGTGTCCAAGGATATAGGGCAATATTCCACCTGCATGCACCGTTGCACGTACTGTTATGCCAATACCTCCCCGGAACGTGCCCGCAGGAATTATTCACGGTATATCGCGGACAGGGATCGTGGGATATTCCACGATACGATAACCGGGTAAAACGGTGTTCAGGTTTTTATCTGGTGAGGTTTTAAGACAGGATCTGATTTTCCTGTTCTATGTTGATTCGATCCTCCCTGTGTTACGGTATTCTCCTGTCTTCCAATCCTTGTTTGCTGAAAGACAAATGTTATTTTTCCTGCCTGTAAACTCCCGGCAGGTTTATGGAATTATGATAACTCTGGACCAGTAGACCCACTGTATACTCCATCACATTCACTTAAAGGGGGAGAAATAGTAGGATCCGCCGGATTTTCCTGTACCGGAGATCATCAGACACAAAGTGCCATTATTGTACTATCATAATGTTTTTCGCCTGAGATGCAGTATCATCAATCTGACGCGGTTTCCTGTTCGCAGGAGACCGGGGCAGGAGGATGAATGGCAGAAGAACTGCAGATACAGAAAGATCTGATGGAGGATCTGCTTGGCCGTCTCTCAGGTAAAGCGAAGAAAGGCAGGGAGGCAGCAATCGAGGCGCTGGCGGTGAGTACGGAAGATGAAGACTGGAGGCCGGACGAGCTGATCAGGCAGGGCGGGGTTGAGATCATCAGGAACCTTCTCGGAGAAAAGAACCCGCATATTGTTCTTTCTGCCCTGGCAATTATTATTGCCATTGCAGCGGCAGGCCATGAGGAAGCCCTTGTCAGCGATGGCGTGGTTGCGAGCCTTGACGCCTTGCAGAACACCAGGAATCCCGCGATCCGGGAGAAAGTGGAGGAGGCGCTGGAACTCCTCCAGTCCGAACCGGAGGAGCTGAAGGCTCACGACCCTCAGGACGACGATTATATTCCCTGAGCGTGTCGTACCGGTTCCTTTTTTTTATGCATCATCCCCATGACCACGGGGAGGCCGGCACCTGTCCTGCCTGTTTCCCGATCGAATCATGCCAGCCGGATTTTTCTCGATAAGGAAAGGGGCTCCGTGCCGGCAATCATCGTTTCCTGCGATCCCGAGTCTGATGGCGGAACAAGTGCCGGAGGCATAGACAGCAATAGTAATTTCTGTTCTGTTGAAAACCTCTTTTAAGATAATTGCCCCCCCCTTGCGCCAGCCCTGCCCCCTTTGGGGCGGGGGCGCTTATGATACCTCAGTATTACCTCACAAAAACACATCACTAGTATGTACAGGTAAAACGGTGCAATCCTGACCGGGGGTGTCGCAGCGGCGGGGGCAACGCCTCCAAGAGCGTTAGACGGTATAATCAATGGATTTCCTATGAAAATCGATCTTTTCCGGATCTGATGATGGGAGTGGAAACTTCTCTACCCCCTTTTGCGATAGATGCGGCCGCCCCGAAGGGCGCCCCGCGGCGGCCTCAATTACCGGATTTCTTGGAAACCGTACTTGCCCCGCCGTGCCCCGCGAGGGGCCCTGAGGCGGGGAGTGCTCATATGAATGGGAAGCATTTCACAGA
>Ga0105103_10000430_pt1 | contig 23577 bp, 22 predicted proteins | sample PPLLaktember2015_2_FD_79107 | JGI IMG/M metagenome (GOLD analysis project Ga0105103, IMG submission 79107) | Freshwater sediment microbial communities from Prairie Pothole Lake near Jamestown, North Dakota, USA - PPLs Lake P7 Core (6) Depth... | ecosystem: Environmental > Aquatic > Freshwater >...
AAATACTGCAGTATCATTAAATTTTAATGCATTCCATGGAGACATTAAGGGTTGATTGTCAAATGAATTCCTATACAATGCAAGGCTTGCACGATTAGAACTTAGGGGAGAAACTGACACATACACTTTGTGACCTTGCTGTATCTTCGATTTCTTTTCCAATAAGTCGTCCAATATGTTTTGCGGATAATCTTTGTTATTTAGAGCTTCATTCCAAGGAATTCCATTATCAAAATGAAATGCTATTAAATCACTATATTGATTAACTTGAACATAGGTATATTGTTTGGCATCATTTGTATAATCGTAAGGATAGGAAGTAAAACCCATATAAAAGCCACGAGTTTCTATAGTTTCCGAATTATCATCTTCTTTGCAAGCAAAAATAGGTTTGTAAAAAATTACACTGTCTACCTGATCAATTACATTAAACTTACCTACCACAACACCCGACTTTAATACATACATGGTGTCGTTCTGGGCAAAAAGAGTTGAAAGTGAAAAGTAGAATGTTAAAAGTGTTGTAAACACTATTTTTTTAAGTGTACGCATTGATTTCATTATTAATTCTCCTTGTTTATTGTTTTATGATTTTTACTGTTTTAATTTCTGACGGGCTTGAATAGCGACACAAATAAATGCCTTGTGGTAAATGGCTTAGGTTTAGTTTTACCAGGGTTTTAGAACTTGTGTTTTGTGTTTGCAATACTTTACCATTAAGCGTCAGGATGCTTACCGTACCTTCGTTTTCAATACTTGTTAAATCAATATGTAATACATCAGCAACAGGATTGGGGTAGGTAAGCATGCTTGTAGTAACAGACTGATTGACTGTCTCTCCTGTGCTTGTGGTTATGTCTCTATAACTCAAATACCTTATTCCGCTTAGGGCATATACCCCTGTGGAATTATCGTTTTTCTGAATACTGGCATTTCCGGCCAGGAATGTCATTTTGCGCAGATTACTCAAAGTATAAGCTGTTAGTGAGCCATTACTTTGTCTTACATCCATAATTTGTGCCTGTAATCCTGAAAGTGCAAGTCCTAACAAGAGAATGGCTCTTAATTTCAACTTTTTGTGTCGCATTTTTTATCTCCTTTTTTAATTGTGAATATTCATTTTAATTTATCTGTTTTTGTCAATATTTCAATACTGTGTCTGGGTTTTTTCCAATGCAGCACAACGTTTTGCGGTATGAAACGTGCCGGATTGCGGGGCTGCGTTCGTATCCCACGTGACAAACCTAAGAGGCGGGACGAAACGCTTGAATACCCACTGAAACCGGCATGTTTTATGACCGCGTGTTGGCGTTTCGTTGGGTTAAAATATTTTGTCAAATAGTCAATTAATCCCTCACGCAACGGACAGAAAACCCCAACTCATTACTGTTGCTGACTCTGAATACAAGGCCGAACATGTTAGAGTAGAGCATACCCCGGCCCCAGGCCATACTGGCAACTTCCTTAGTAGCACTCCACCAGTGACCGCTGACCTCAATATCGGCGAAACGACCACCGATGCGTTGGCCACCCGGAAGGGCTGTAAAACCACTTTCGTTGGTTGCCCCGGTGTTAGGACTCCTCCAATGTGTTGTGCCGGTTTCTTTTAGTTTGCCATCGGTATAATATTCACCACCAAGATAGTCTATTAACGTTGTCCATTCCTCATCGGTTGGTACATGCCAACCTTCTGGTGCAAGCTTGCCGGTGCTAACGGCATACCAATTATACAAACGTCCATAAGTGGCAATGGTATCTTCACTGGAAGTATTGTAGAAATTGCAATATGCGCCAGAGGTCAACCGTATCCATTTCTCATTGTATGTTACATTGGGGATGGCTGTGCCATCGTTATAGATGGTGGTGCGCAAATTTTCTGCCATCCACGTTTGTGTACCTATGGTCACTGTTTTATAAACATTTCCATCCTGGTCTGTCATTGTACCATAGGTAACATTTGAATTAAACACAGCTGTTGTTTTACCATTTGTTTGATTGTTTGATGACGGGTTTTTATCGTCGTCTTTGTCGCAACTGCTTGCAAATACTATAAATAAACTCATTATTAGCAATGGTAAAATCGAATTGTTTTTTCTTTTTTTCATTTCGCTGAAATTAAAATGCTATCATTATTTTTATCTTATCTGTTTTTGTGGATATTAAGATTCCCAAATGTATCGTTCCAATGAACGCCAACTAACAAATAAGCGTAACATCATAACATTAATTTTCCTTTTTTTTCCCAATTCTGTAATATATCCCAAAAGTAACAACATTGTTATACCATGAGCCATTATCATAAGTGTCGTTTGGAAATTTTTCTCTTACTGGCAAAAGTGAATAAGAAAACCGCACGTTAATATTAATTGGGTCCATAAAAGATGCATTAAAACCTACACAAAGCGATGCTTCCAGTGAGTTTGGCATATCTTCGTCGTTAAATTTAGTATAACCATCGCCATAACCTTCATTTATACCTGCATTAAATAAATATCCTAAAGAGGCACCTGTTTGCAGCTGAACCTTTTTAAACATAGCATATTCCATAATTACAGGCATTTCGATATATTGTAAACGATATTTATACTGAACATCAGCATCTTTATTTGTAGAAGATCCTTTTGCACTGTATTTTATTTCAAGTTGTCCTTTCCATTTTTCAGTAAAATCGGTAAAAACAAATACCCCTCCCATCAAACCGGCTTTATTATATCCCCACAGGTCATCACCATCAATCTGGCTGGCATTGAAACCCATTAAAACTCCTCCTTCAAACCTTTGGGAGAACACAAATATTGGTAATATTAGTAAAATAGCAAAGAATATCTTCTTCATGGCTGCTGTTTATTTGTTTTTGGTAAGTTTTTCAATTAATTTTTCTACACCCTTACTGGCAACTTCTTTAATATATTCAACTTTCCTGGTTAATGGCGAATTAACAGGGTTTGGGTCAATAAGATATATAGGCACGCCTGGCCTGACATAATTGATTAAGCCAGCTGCAGGATATACAACCAACGATGTACCAATAACAATAAATATTTCAGCATTAGCCGTTATCTTTGCCGCTTCTTCTATTGCAGGTACAGGCTCACCAAACCATACAATATGCGGGCGGAGTTGATAGCCTTTCTCGCAGGTATCTCCCATCACTATGCTTTTATAGCCAATATCATAAACCAGCGATTCATCGCCTGTACTGCGGACTTTTGTTAACTCGCCATGCAGGTGCAAAACATTTTTACTGCCTGCTTTTTCATGAAGATTATCGACATTTTGTGTAATAATATGCACATCGAAAAATTCTTCGAGCTCCACCAATCCTGAATGTCCTTTGTTGGGTATGGCTTTTTCAAGCTGGGCTCTTCTTTCGTTATAAAATTTCAAAACCAGTTCATTGTCCATAAGCCACCCATCGATACTTGCAACTTGCATCACATCATATTCTTCCCATAACCCGCCGGTTTCACGAAATGTTTTTAACCCACTTTCAGCACTAATTCCCGATCCGGTAAGAACAACCAGTTTTTTCATATTATAAGGTTTAATTTATATCGAAACTAAAGAATTAGCATTTTGGTTTCGCCAGGCCCAGTTTCAAAAATTCTCATATTATATTCCTGTCTAAAATATTAAAAATCAGTAGAGCAGGCAAAACATATTATAAGCTTTTTACTTTCTTTACTGATCCCTGTGTCTGGTAAATTTATAGTATTTTTACTGCATTCATATTTTTGGTAATAAACAGGGATGATTGATCAGGCTACTATAGAAAAAATATTTTCTGCTGTCGATATTGTCGAAGTAATAAGTGATTTTGTAAAACTCAAACAGGCAGGTACTAATTTTAAAGGACTTAGCCCGTTTGCGAACGAAAAAACCCCTTCATTCTTTGTAAGTCCTGCGAAAGGCATTTTTAAATGCTTTAGTTCGGGTATTGGTGGGAATGCTGTCAGTTTCCTGATGGAACATGAAAAACTATCTTATCCCGAAGCTCTTCGGTACCTTGCTAGAAAATACAATATCGAAATTGCTGAACAAGAAACAACTGCTGATGACATAAGAGAAAAGAATGAACGTGAAAGCCTGATTGCCGTTAGTGAGTTTGCTGCAAAACAATATACCGAGTGGCTTTGGAACCGCGAAGAAGGCAAAGCTATCGGAATGACATATTTTAAAGAGCGCAATTTTCGTGAAAATATAATTCAAAAATTCCAGCTTGGTTATTCGCCCGAACAACGGGATGCATTCACCAAATTTGCTGTTGAAAAGGGTTACAAGCTCGACTATCTTATAAAAACCGGATTAACTGTTGATAAAGGCACTTACCAGTTCGACCGGTTTGCAGGTAGGGTAATGTTTCCCATACATGGTATTTCAGGCCAGATAATTGGTTTTGGAGGCCGTATACTTAAAAAAGACGAAAAAACAGCCAAATATCTTAACTCGCCTGAATCAGATATTTATCATAAAAGTAATGTATTGTATGGCTTGTTCCTGGCAAAGCAACAAATCATTAAAAACGATAAATGCTATCTGGTTGAAGGTTATACCGATGTTATAAGTATGCACCAGGCCGGTATTGAAAACGTAGTGGCTTCGTCGGGTACTTCATTAACACACGAGCAAGTTAGGTTGATTAAACGCTTTACTAAGAATGTCACAGTTCTTTACGATGGCGATCCGGCAGGAATAAAAGCCTCTCTTAGGGGAATAGATATTATTCTTGAAGAAGGCTTAAATGTCAAAGTATTACTTCTTCCCGATGGCGAAGACCCTGATTCATTCTCTCAAAAAAATAGCATTAGCGAATTAACACAGTTTATCCACGACAATGAAAGCGATTTTATAAAATTCAAAACACGCCTGTTATTGGATGATGCTGAGAATGACCCTGTAAAAAAAGCAACTCTCATAATTGATGTAGTTAAATCAATCGCTGTTATCCCCGATAATATTATTCGTTCGGTATATATCCGCGAATGCGGGAAAATGCTGGACATTGATGAAGCTGTTTTATATAATGAAACATATAAAATCCGTCAGAATAAGGTTTTTGAAGAATCGAAACGGACCAGTTACATTCCCGATTATCAACCACCAAATAAAATTAAACCAAAGCAGGGAATTAAAATCACTAATGAATATCCGCATGAGCGTGACCTTATCCGTGTCTTGTTACTTTATCCAAGCAAAGATCTTCATTTTAGTGATGACGATAATCCAACAGTACTGAAATATGTTGTAGAAGAATTAATAAGCGATGAATTGGAATTACAGCACCCTGTTTACAAACAGATTTTTGAAGAAATGCTAAAATTTTACGATAATTCTGAAATGTTCGATGAGAATTATTTCATAAGGCATGAAAACAATGATATATGCAAAGCAGTTGTCGATTTAACTACTGAAAATTATGAGTTAAGTAAAATCTGGAAAAAAAATGATGTTCTTCAGGCAACCGAAGATATGAAGTTAAAAGAATTAGTCCCTGGACTTGTTATGTCCTTCAAAAATAAAAAGGTAATTTCACTTATAAAGGAAACGCAGGAAGAAATAATGCTAGCGCAGAAAAACAGCGAAAATGAAAGTATTATTTTGTTGCAACAAAAATTCATTGTGCTCAACGACCTGAAGAAAAAGTTCTCGAAAAAACTGGGTTACAGGATCATTATTTAACTTCTTTATATACCCACTTCATTCACCAGTTGCCTATTATTTAAAAAATCATCAATATTTTGCATAGTGGTTTGTGCTATGTTATACATAGCTTCTTTGGTAAAAAAGCCCTGGTGCGAAGTAATGATGACATTGTTAAACGTTAATAACCGGGCAAGTATATCATCAGTCATTACAATATCAGAGTGGTCTTCAAAGAAATGCTGACTTTCTTCTTCATAAACATCGAGCCCTGCAGAACCTATTTTACCTGATTTTAGTCCCTGTATAAGGTCAGAAGTTTTTATCAGTTTGCCCCTACCTGTGTTTATCAACATAACACCACGTTTCATTTTCTCAATTGTGTTTTTATTGATAATATATTCTGTTTCTTTTGTAAGTGGACAATTAAGTGAGATAATATCTGATTGGCCAAATATTGCATCAGGTGAAACATATTCAAATTCTGTTTCAACAGCAAATTCGCAATCGGGATAAGGGTCGTAGGCCAAAACCTGCATTCCAAAACCCTTTAAAATTTTAATAAGTACCTTTCCTATTTTACCAGTTCCAATAACACCAGCGCATTTACCATTCATATCGAAACCCAATAATCCCTGTAAAGCAAAGTTCGAGTCGCGGGTACGAAAATATGCCCTGTGTATTTTACGGTTTAAAGTCAACATCAACGCCACAGTATGCTCAGCGATGGCATTTGGAGAATAAGCAGGTACTCTAACTATCTTAATTTTCCCCTGGGCAGCATTTATATCAATGTTGTTGAACCCCGAACAACGAAGCGCAATCAATTTAACACCATATGAAGCAAGTTTATCAATCATTTCTGCATTTATAAAATCGTTGACAAACACAACAACAATGTCTGAATTCTGCGCCAAAATAATATTATCAGGTGTCAGATGGTATTTAAAATATTTAATTTCAAAACCATATTTTTTGTTAATCTCTGTAAACGATTCTTTATCATAAGCTTTTGTATCAAAAAACGAAATTCGTACACTCATAGTCCATTGCTTTTATTTATTGTATTAACACTACAAAAAGCAATAAGTTCTCGCTCGATTATTTCGTCCTACTAAATCAATATATATTCAAATTAACTTGTTAACTCAGCTGCCTTTAATTTCAAAGATTGTAAATATTTTTACCTTTGTTCTAAATAATACAATTGCTTAATAATAATGGAACATAAGCTATCAATTTATAATTCTTTAACACGAAAGAAAGAACTATTTGAACCTTTAAACCCTCCATTTGTAGGGTTATACGTTTGCGGGCCCACTGTATACAGCAATTCACATTTAGGCCATGCCCGCCCGGCTATTACTTTTGATATTTTGTTCCGATATTTAAAATATTTGGGTTATAAAGTTCGCTATGTTAGGAATATTACTGATGTAGGCCATCTCGAAGATGAAGTTGCAGGCGAAGGTGAAGATCGTATCGGGAAAAAAGCCCGACTGGAACAAATTGAGCCTATGGAAGTAGTTCAGCATTACATGAATAGTTTTCGTGAAAACATGGCCCATTTGAATGTCCTTCCACCCAGCATTGAACCAATGGCATCGGGTCATATAATTGATCAGCAATTAATGATTGAAAAGATTATTAAAAACGGTTTCGCTTACGAAAAAAATGGGAGTGTTTATTTTGATGTTGTTAAATACAATAAAAAATACCAATACGGGAAACTCTCGGGCCGTGTACTTGATGAATTAATGGAAAACACCCGTGAACTCGAAAGTTCGAACGAAAAAAACAATAGTTACGATTTTGCCCTATGGAAGAAAGCATCTCAATCGCACATTATGCGTTGGCCTTCGAAATGGAGTGATGGTTTTCCTGGTTGGCACCTTGAATGTTCAGCAATGAGTGTTAAATACCTTGGTGAAAAATTTGATATTCACGGTGGAGGTATGGATTTAATGTTTCCGCATCACGAATGTGAAATAGCCCAGAATGTTGCAGCTTGTGGTTTTGAAGCTGTCCGTTATTGGGTTCATAATAATATGATTACCATTAATGGGCAGAAAATGGCCCGATCGCTTGGTAATTTCATTACACTTAATGAGCTTTTTACCGGGGCTCATAAACTCCTTACACAGGCTTTTAGTCCAATGACTATTCGCTTCTTTATCCTTCAGGCACATTACCGCGGTACCCTCGATTTTTCAAACGAAGCGCTTCAGGCAGCTGAAAAAGGATTAAAAAGATTACTTAAAGCATATAAACAACTTGATGGTATTAAGACTTCTGATTCAAGCTCTTATAATATTAATATTAACATTGACAAGTGTTTCGAAGCCCTTAACGACGATTTAAACACTCCTATTGCTCTTGCACAACTTTTCGACCTGGTTAAATTTATTGGCCTTTTAAACGAACAACGCGAAACTATAACTGATAAAGACCTTCAAGAACTTAAACAATTTATGAAAGTTTTTATCGAAGATATTTTGGGTTTAAAATCTGAAGAAGTTGCTGCACATCAGGATAATAATGTTGATCAATTGGTTCAAATGATCATTGATATGCGCCTCGAAGCCCGAAAAAATAAAGATTTTGCTACTTCTGACTTATTACGCAATAAACTTGCTGATTTAGGAATCTTACTAAACGATACCAAAGAAGGAACAACCTGGGAAAAAAAATAATACTAATAAATGACTTTCATTAAATCTTATTACAAATCCTTGCTTTGGGCAATTGTTATTATTGTACTTTTATTAATACCTGGTAATAAATTTCCTCATAATAAACTGATCAATATTCCGCATTTAGATAAGATTGTACATTGTATACTTTTTATGGTCTTAGCTTATATTATGATTTTTGATACATGGTTCCTTAAAAAGAAATTAGAAATCAGACATATAACCATAATATTTATTATTTCTATTGCTTTCGCTGGCTCAACAGAAATATATCAATATTATTTAATTGAATTCCGGACAGGAAGTATTTTTGATTTTATGGCAGATGTTCTGGGAATTTTAATAGCAAGTATAATATTCCGCTATATGGGTAATTCTATAAATCGATTGTTCCATCTGATTTCTTAAATTCTTTGGCCAACTTATATATAGAGTGTTCAGAGAACATCTTGGTCATGTTCTCGCGAATACTTTCATAATGCGAATGCAAAGCACAATGATTACCTTGCAAATCGGTACACTTTTTATTTGAAACCAGGCAGCGGTCAAACAAATCATCACCATCAATAATTTTTATGATTTCATACAACGATATTTTTTGCATTTCCCGGCTAATACCAAAGCCCCCGTTAGGGCCCTTTGTTGAAATCACAACTTTTTGTTTAGCAAGTGTCTGTAAAATTTTTCCAAGAAAAGGAGACGGTATTTCAAGAACATCGGCAATGGTTTTTATACCGACTTTTTTTTTCTCATCAGTATAAATTGCAAGATATATTAGCGCCCTTATCGCATATCGCGATGTATTGGATAACATATTTTATTTTATTGGAATTTTATCAATTCGCCGTTGATGCCTGCCACCTTCAAAATCAGTAATTAAAAATGCATCTACAATTTTTTCTGCTTTATCAATAGTAATAAAACGGGCAGGAACCGCACAAACATTAGCATCATTATGTTTTCTTGCAAGTTCTGCTAATTCAACATCCCAGCATAAAGCAGATCGTATGCCTGCATGTTTATTTGCAGTAATATTAATTCCATTACCACTACCGCAAAACGAAATACCTTTTTTAAAATCACCTTTTTCAATAGCATTTGAAAATGGATGTGCAAAATCGGGATAATCCGAACTTTCATCGCTAAAACTTCCAAAATCAGTTACATCGTAACCCTTTTTACCTAAATATTCTTTTACATGTTCTTTCATTGCATAACCTGCATGGTCACTTGCTAATGCTATTTTCATGATTTGGTTAATTAATTTTAAAAACAAAGATATTACAAAATGTTATATCGATGTTCGAAGATTTTTATTAACTATTTAGTTGTTGAAGAAATGTTAAATAGATTTAATAAGAATGAAAAAAAATAACTTGCTTGTTAGCTTTACACTGCCATATATAAATAATTTTCTAATCTGCATAAAAAAATATCATTATAAATTGTAGTATTTTTAACCACTGATAAACATTTTCAACCAAACATTTTTTGAATAAAATTGTTCACACTTAGCATTACTAACAAGTTGTTAATTATTTTGAATTAACCTGGTATTCATACACTTTTGTCGTAGATAATTGTTAATAACCACTGGATAAAGATTTAATAATGTATTTTCATAATTATATTCATAATAATTCCTAACACTATTAACAGCCTATTATCATCATCATAAAGTTTTATTTAAATATTATAAAATTATATATATAATGAATGGTTTTGTTAATAATCGGGATATTGAAAAATTTGGCTTTTTACAAGTTAAAATAAATGCTAATATTGATGTAAAAAAGGAAATTGATAGTTTACGAAAGGAAAAGAATGCTATTATTTTAGCACATTATTATCAGAATAGTGAAATACAAGATATAGCAGATTTTGTTGGTGATAGTTTGGCATTAGCACAAAAGGCTGTTAAAACAGATGAGAAAATAATTTTATTAGCTGGTGTTCATTTTATGGCTGAAACAGCAAAAATTCTTAATCCTGAAAAAAAGGTTTTATTGCCCGATATGAAAGCTGGTTGTTCTTTAGCTGATTCATGCGATCCAATTGAATTTAAAAGGTTTATTGATGCTCATCCAAATCATTTAGTAATTAGTTATGTAAATACTAGTGCTGAAATTAAAACGCTTACTGATATTGTTTGTACTTCTTCAAATGCTTTAAAAATTGTTGAGGCTTTACCTAAAGATCAGAAAATTATATTCGCACCTGATCGTAATTTAGGTAATTATATTAAAAGTCAGACTAATAGGGATATGGTAATTTGGGACGGTGCTTGTCATGTTCATGAAACATTTTCTTTAGAAAGAATACTTGAATTGAAAGAAATTCATAAAGATGCTAAAATTATAGCTCATCCGGAATGTGAAAAACATATTTTATTGATAGCTGATCATATTGGTTCAACTGCTTCTTTACTGGAATATACTAAAAAGGATAGTGCAATGAAATATATTGTAGCAACTGAATCAAGTATTTTGCATCAAATGAAAAAATATAATCGTGAAAAGGAATTTTTTGCTGCTCCACCAAAGGATTCAACTTGTGCTTGTAATGATTGTAATTTTATGAAATTGAATACATTAGAAAAAATATATAATTCTTTACTTTATGAAATGCCTGAAATTATTTTAGAAGAAGAGATTATAATTAAAGCAAAGAAATCTATTGTAAAAATGCTTCAAATGTCTGAACAATTAGGTTTATAATATGAAAATAGTTTTTTTGATTTCATATTTATTAATTGGTACAAGTATATTTTCAAATGGACAGGAAAAAACTAATCCAAATGGATATAATATTATTTATTATCCAAATGGTAAGGTTTTAAGCGAAGGTTATATGAAAGATGGAAAACCTAATGGTTACTGGAAATCTTATTATACAACAGGTATTATTAAATCTGAAGGAAATAGAAAGAATTTTTTATTGGATAGTATTTGGATATTCTTTAACAGTGCAGGTGATACGTTACAAAAAATGAATTATTTAATGGGTAAAAAAAATGGTTATTATTATGAATATTGTACTGATAGATCAAAGATTGATGAATATGGTAAAGTAATAAGTAAAGAACTTTACGTTAACGATAGTAAAGAAGGAAAATCATTTTATTATAACAGAGGAAAAATATATGAGGATGTTAATTATGAAAAAAATAAACGGCACGGATTGAGCATTGAATATGATTATAACGGTATAATAATTACTATTAAAAAGTATAATAAGGGTTCAATTACTGAAAGAGAAAAAATTAATAGATACAATGAAAAAAACGAAAAAGAGGGGATATGGAAAGAGTTTTATGATAATATAAAAGTAAAAATTGAAGAAAATTATAAAGGTGGATTATTAAATGGATATCACAAAGAATATGATTTGCAGGGAAGGCTTATGTTAACTTTACTGTATGACAATGGTAGGCTTATTAATGAAACTTTGATTGATGAAAAACCATTAATTGTTAAAGAAGTAAAAGATTCAAGTGGTAATGTAATTGAAAGTGGTCCTTACTTTGAAAATATTGCTGTTGGATTACATAAGAAATTTGACAGACAAGGTAATATTATTAGTTCAAGTATTTACAATAATAATGGTATATTGTTATCATCTGGTATTGTTGACAAAGAAGGGAAAAGGGAAGGGGAGTGGAAGGATTTTTTCAATGATGGAAAAATTAAAGCTACAGGTCTATATAAAAATAATCTTCGTGAAGGGAATTGGTTATTTTATTTTTATAATGGAAAGACTGAGCAAGTGGGCAGTTATAAGAATGGAAAAGAAACCGGAATATGGAAATGGTTTTATGCTACAGGTGAACTTTTGAAAGAAGAAAACTATTTTAATGGCAAAAAAGAAGGTATATCAACTGAATATGCTAAAAATGGTGAAATATTAATGGATGGAAGTTTTGTTGAAAATGAAATGGAAGGTGAATGGAAGATAAAAATAAATGATTTTACTGCTAAAGGAAATTATGTAGGCGGTTTCAGAAATGGAATCTGGAAATACTATTACGATAATAATAATTTATTATTTCAAGGTGAATTTATTCAAGGTAATCCTGAGGGAAAACATATGTATTTTTACCCTGATAAAAAAGTAAAGGAAGAGCAGCACTTTGTAAATGGAATTCCTGATAAGCATTGGAAAAAATTTGATGAAGATGGAAATTTGATTGTTACAATTACCTATGAAAAAGGTAAAGAATATAGGATAAATGGTGTTAGAATAGATTTACCAGATCAAAAAGTTAAAATTGATTGAAAAATATTTGATGCAAAACGAATTTGATATAAGAGAAGAAGGATTTTATTCACAAGAACCTGAATATGAAAAGGCAATTCGGCCTCAAACGTTCGATGATTTTAAAGGTCAGGATAGTGTTGTAAGTAATTTAAGAATATTTGTTAAAGCTGCGTTAAAGCGTGATGAAGCAATTGACCACGTTTTAATTTCAGGGCCTCCAGGTTTGGGAAAAACTTCACTGGCAAATATTATTAAGAATGAAATGGGGAGTAATATAAAAATTACTTCAGGGCCGGTTTTGGAAAAACCTGGTGATTTAGCTGGTTTACTTACCGGTTTGGAAGATAAGGATATTTTATTTATTGATGAAATTCATCGCTTAAGTCCTGTTGTTGAAGAATTCCTATATTCAGCTATGGAGGATTTTAAAATTGACATTATGATCGATAAAGGACCTAATGCCAGAAGTATACAGTTAAATATTAGCAAATTTACTTTAATTGGCGCTACTACTCGAGCTGGTTTACTTACAAGTCCTTTACGGTCGAGATTTGGAATAAATTCTCATCTTGAATATTATGATACTAATATATTAAGCGGTATTGTAAAACGCTCAGCGTATTTACTAAAAATACCTATAAGTGATGAAGCTAGTTTCGAAATTGCACGACGTTCTCGAGGTACCCCTCGTATTGCTAATGCGTTATTAAGAAGGGTGAGGGATTTTGCACAGGTTGAAGGAAATGGAAAAATTGATGAAAGCATTACAAAATATGCTCTTAAGTCGTTAAATATTGATGAAATGGGACTTGATATTATGGACCATAAAATTTTATGTGTTATAATAGATAAATTTTCAGGGGGCCCAGTTGGTTTAAATACAATTGGTACAGCAATAGGTGAAGATTCTGGTACTATTGAAGATGTATATGAACCATATCTGATAAAAGAAGGTTTCTTAAAAAGAACTCCAAGGGGTAGAGAAGTTACTGAGAGAGCTTATAAACACCTTGGAAAAAATTTTTATGGCCGTGAACAATTATTGTTTTAACCTGAACTATTGGATTCGCCGAGCTAAAGGTTCATTAACTTTATCAATTAATTGGGCTAAATTTTTACTTGAATTGAGATAAAAACCGGATATCATTTTCAAAGAAATAGCGAATATCTTTAACCTGGTATTTTAGCATAGCAATTCGCTCTATTCCCATTCCAAAAGCAAAGCCAGTGTATTTTGTACTATCTATGTTTGATGCTTCTAATACTGCTGGATCTATCATACCACAACCTAAAATTTCTAAATATCCTGTGTATTTACAAACTGTACAACCTTTGCCTCCACAAATTGTGCATGAAACATCCATTTCAGCTGAAGGTTCGGTAAAAGGAAAAAAAGAAGGGCGTAACCTGATTTCTGTTTTTGGCCCAAAAAGTTCCTTGGAAAAATAAAGTAGGGTTTGCTTTAAATCTGCAAATGAAACATTTGTATCAATATATAAACCTTCAACTTGATGAAAAATGCAATGAGATCGTGCAGAAATTGCTTCATTTCTAAAAACCCTGCCTGGAAAAATTTGTCTGATAGGGGGTTGGTTATTTTCCATTACTCTTACCTGTACAGATGAAGTATGTGTACGAAGCAAAATATCAGGCCCTTTGGAAATAAAAAAAGTGTCTTGCATATCGCGGGCTGGATGTTCTTCCGGAAAATTAAGTCCCGAAAATACGTGCCAGTCGTCTTCAATTTCAGGTCCTTCTGCAACTGTAAAACCAATGCGTGAAAAAATATCATACATTTCTCTTCTAATTATAGATATTGGGTGTCGGGAACCTAATTTTATTGGTTCGGCAGGCATAGAAAAATCCTGACCACTTTCTTTTGTTGAAGTGAAATCAAGCTGGGTTTTATACGACTCGTATAAATTGGTAACGTATTGTTTTAATACATTAACTTGTTGGCCCAACTGTTTTTTATGTTCATTAGGTACTTGTTTAAAATCCTCAAATAATTGTGATAATAATCCTTTCTTGCTTAAATATTTTATACGGAATTGTTCAAGTCCTTCTGATGAAGTTATTTGATTAGAATCAACTTCAGTTTTTATTAAATTAATACGATCAATCATAAAATTATTTTTTTATATATGCTTTAGTAATCCGAATATCATTAATAGGTCTGGATCGATTATCTACAGCAACTTCAGCTATTTTATCTATTATATCAAGACCTTTTATAACTTCACCAAAAACTGTATATTCATTATCGAGATGTGGTGTACCTCCAATTGTTGTATAAATATTTAATTGTTCTTCAGTAAATTGTAAGTGTTTACCTGAACTTAATAATCCTTCAAGCATATCTTTAGTAAATACCTGGCCCTGGACAATATAAAATTGTGATCCACTTGATTTTTTTTCTGGATTTACCGGATCTCCCTGACGGGCAGCTGCTAATGCCCCTTTTTTATGAAAATATTGTTGCTTAAATTCTGCTGGTATTAAATAATTTGGGCCCCCTGTACCTAATGGTTGAGAAGGTTTTGCATTAACTGAATTTGGATCTCCGCTTTGAATCATAAAATTTTTGATAACTCTGTGAAAAAGATGTCCATTGTAATAACCTTCATTAACTAATTTTAAAAAATTTTGTGAATGTAATGTTGTACTATCATAAAGACGAATCGTAATTTCGCCCATAGTTGTTTCAAAAACTATATCTGGATATAATGTTTGAGTAAAGCTTTGAATTGTAAAGCTTAATAATACGATAATAAAGATTAATTTTTTCATTACTTTTTATGACAAAAATAGAAAATGTACCAATTGATTAAAATAAAATAATTTGGAACCCTTAAAAAAACTTGCGGGGCAGACTATAATTTATGGTATGGGGACTATGATCCCACGATTACTAAATTATATTGTTTTAACACCCTATTTTACTTCAATATTTAAGAATGCTGTAGGTGAATATGGTAAACTTACGGAGCTTTACGCCTATGTAACATTTCTGCTGATTTTACTTACTTATGGTATGGAAACTGCTTATTTTAGGTTTGTAAATAGTAATGAAAATCGAAAAAATGTTTATTCAACTATCCTGGCTTCTGTTTTTATAACTTCTGTAATATTTATTACTTTAATTATCCTGAATCTTGGTTCTGTTGCTGAATTATTGAAATATAAGGGCGAAAAAGAATTTATTATGATTATTGCCGCTATTGTTTCAGTTGAAGCATTTACTGCTATACCATTTGCTAAACTTCGTGTCCAGGAAAGGGCAATGAAATTTGCTACCTTAAAAGGAATAAATGTTTTTATAAATATTTTATTAATTATAACATTCTATAATATAATACCTTATTTAGGTTATGGGAATTATATATTAAATAGTGATGGAGTCATAAGTGTTAAGTTTGTATTACTGGCTAACCTAATTACCAGTTTCATAATAATGTTAATTCTAATACCCGAATTAAAGGAGTTTTCTTTAAAACTTTGTGATTTAAAACTTTGGAGAAAGCTTATAACTTTTGGATGGCCTCTTTTAATTGCTGGTTTTGCTGGTACTATTAACGAAACTCTTGATAGAAGTCTTTTAAAACATCTTATAATTGATAAAGGAAAAGCATTATATGATTTAGGAATTTATGGGGCTAATTATAAAATTGCTGGTTTAATAATGCTTTTTATTCAAATGTATAGGTTCGCTATTGAGCCTTTTTTCTTCAATTATGCTCATGAAAATGATTCCAGGGAACAATATTCTCGTTTAATGGATATTTTTGTTGGAGTAACTGTTTTTATTGGTGTATTTATAATGATTTTTATCGATTATCTTAAATATTTTATAAACCCTGCTTTTCACGAAGGATTAACTGTAGTGCCTTTTATTATCATAGGTTATATTCTGAGCGGTATTTATTATAACCAGTCTGTTTGGTATAAACTTACTGATAAAACTTATTTTGCTGCGATTATAGCTTTATTTGGAGCTATAATTACTGTTGTTATAAATATAAGTTTTGTTCCGAAGTTTAGTTATCATGCTTCTGCTGTAGCTCACGTTATAGCATATGGGTTAATGGTTATCTTTTCTTATTTATTAAGCTTAAGGTTTTATCGAATAAGTTACCATCTGGGCAGAATTTTAATATATTTTATTTTAGGTAGTATATTGGTTTTATTAAATAGTTTGTTTGTAAGTGAATATATTATTTTAAATGTTTGTATTAAAATAGTTTTGGTTTCTATGTTTGCTATTTTTGTGTTAAAAATTGAAGGACTAACTAAAATATTTTATAGAAAGAATGCAAGTTAAAATTGTTAATAAATCAAAGCACGAACTTCCTAAATATGAAACGGATCATTCTGCAGGAATGGATCTAAGGGCTGATATCAATAATGATGTTTTATTGAAACCTCTTGAACGTGCGCTAATTGGCACTGGTTTGTATATAGAACTTCCTGTAGGATATGAGGCTCAAATACGTCCACGTAGTGGATTGGCCCTAAAAAAGGGAATAACAGTTTTAAATACACCTGGAACTATTGATGCTGATTATCGTGGTGAAATTGGTGTAATAATGGTTAATCTTTCAAGTGTTGAATTTGTAATAAAAGATGGTGAAAGAATAGCTCAAATGATTATTTCAAAACATGAAAATGTTTCTTGGCATGAGGTTGAAGTATTAAATAATAGTTCGCGAGGAGAGGGCGGATTTGGTCACACCGGAAGATAAATTTTACTATGAATATAATTATACCTATGGCTGGTATGGGTAAAAGAATGAGGCCCCATACATTAAATGTTCCAAAACCATTATTAAAATTAGGAGATGAAAGTCTTGTTTATCGTATTGTCAATGAATTAAAAGGAAGTGTTGGAAAAAAAATTGATAACATACATTTTGTTATTGGTGATTTCGGAAAGGAGGTTGAACTCAATTTAGTAAAAATTGCTGAAAATATAGGAGCTAAAGGACATATTCATTATCAGCATGAAGCCCTCGGTACTGCACATGCGGTATATTGTGCTAATGAAGGTTTAGAGGGTGAAGTTATTGTTGCTTTTGCTGATACTCTTTTTATTGGTGATTTTAATATAGATAATGTAAGTGATTGTATTATATGGACAATGAGGGTAAAAAACCCTGAACAATATGGAGTTGTTTTAACTGATAACGATAATACAATTAAAAAATTTATTGAAAAACCTAAGGATTATATTTCCGATAAAGCAATTATTGGAATTTATTATTTTAGAAATGGAGAATTACTTAAAAAAGATATTGAAAAACTAATTGAAAATAAAGTTTTGAAAAGTGGTGAATATCAATTAACTGATAATTTGTTGAATTTGTTAAATATGGGTTTAAAAATTAAATGTCAGGAAATTAAAGAATGGCTCGATTGTGGGAATAAAGACGAATTTTTAAAAACATGCAAACGATTTCTTGAGGTAGGTAAAATAAAGTCAGAAAATAATTCTAAAAAATTTTCGAATTGTTTATTTAATGGAGAAGTATATATTGGAAACAACGTAGAATTAATTGATTCTGAAATTGGTCCTTTTGTATGTATTGGAGATAATTGCAGAATTATAGGTTCTAGAATTGTTAATTCTGTAATTTATGATAATACTGTTATTAATCAATGCGAAATTACTGAAAGCATGATAGGTAACAATTGTAAAATAGCAGATATTAAAGGAGTTTTTAACCTGGGTGATTATTCTGAATATGAAAATAGGTAAATATATTATTATAGTATTTGCATTTCTTATTATATGTTGTCGTGTCGAAAAGAAATTGGTGAATAATTTATCTGTTACAAGCAAAGAATTAGATGAACAGGAGTATTATCGAAATTTTACTGAAGGCGTTAAACAAGAAATAATTGGAAATTATAAAAATGCCGTTGTTATATATAAAGAGTGCATAAAGCAAAATCCTGGAAATGCAGCACCATATTATCAATTAAGTAATATTTATCTTCGTGCCCAGGATATTGATAATGCTAAAATTTTTGGAATCCGTGCTGCTGATTTAAATGAAAAAAATTTTTGGTATAATCTTCATATTGCTAATATTTATCAGTACGAAAGCAAGTACGATAGCGCTGTTGTTTGGTATGAAAAAGTTGTAGCGTTAAATAACAACCCTGAGTATGTTTATAATTTGGCTTTATTATATAGCCAATGTGGAAAAGAAAAAGAATCGCTTGATTTGTTAAAGGATCTGGAAAAGGAATTTGATGGAAGTAAAGAAATTTTTTTATTAAAGCATAATTTATACAGTAATCTTAAGGCTTATGATTCTGCAGTTAATGAATTAAAGCATTTAACGAAAAATTTTCCTGATGAAATTAACAATTTCGGAATATTAGCTGAATATCTTAATGAAATTGGAAGAAATGCTGAAGCAAATGAAATTTATAGATATGCTTTAGAAAAGGATTCTAGTAATGGTTTAATTCTTATGTCTTTTGGGGATTTCTATCTGAAAAAGAATGAAATGGATAGCGCTTTCTTTTATTATAAAAGTGCTTTTGTTTCTAAAAATCTTGATAATGAAAATAAAGTAAATCTGGTACTTAATTTTTTAAGAGATAAAGATTTCACAGCAGAAAATCGAGATAAAATAGAAGAACTTTTAAGCATATTAAGGAATAAAGAAGATAATTTTATGCTATATGCTTTATATGCTGATTTTTACTCCGAAAGTAAAAATTATGAACTTGCTGTTCAATATATGGATAGCGCTTTGACATTGAAAAAAGATAATTACTTTTTATGGGAACAGTCTATTTTAATTAGTAATTATTTAAATAAGTCTGAAGAGGTTATAAGAAAAGTAAACGAAATGCAGATTTATTTTAATGATAAGTTCAACTTAATTTTAATAAAAGCATTCGCTGAAAGATCTTTAAATTTAAACGATTCAGCTATTGTTACTGCTGAAAAAATCATTATTTCTTGCCAAAATAAGGAAATAAATGTTCAAGCTATGAATCTTTTGGCTGAAATATATAGAGATAAGCTTGATTATGATAAATCAGATAAATATTTTGAAGAAATATTAGCTATCGATAATGAAAATTTAATGGTTAGAAATAATTATGGATATTATTTGGCCTTAAGAAATGAAAAACTTGATAAGGCGCTTGAATTAAGTGAATTAACTGTTTTGAAAGATCCAAAGAATGCAACCTATCTTGATACTTACGGTTGGATTTTATTTAAAGTCGGAAAAATTAAAGAAGCGCGTACATACATAGAATATGCTATAAGGTATGGTGCATATAATAATGCTGAAGTACTCGATCATTATGGTGAAATTATGTTAAAACTTGATAAATGTAAGGATACTATTGAGGCATGGGAACGTATAACTGAAGTAGATTCAACATATAATATTGTCGAAAAATTACAGAAGATTAGAGAAAATTGTAAATGAATAATAAATTAAAAATTATTATTGTTTTATTGCTTATTTTAGTTTCAATTCCATGTTTTTTGCAGAATGGATCTAAAAATCAATTGATTCAAAAAAAGAAAAAAATTGAACGGGAGCTTGAAATAGCCAATAAATTATTAGAAGAAACGAGAGGAAAAAAGAAGAATTCTTTATATGAACTGAAAATTTTAAAAACAAAAATTAAGAAAAGAAATAGCTACATAAGCCAATTAGAAGCTGACATTATTCAAATCGAAAAGGAAATTGGTAGAAATACTAATTTAATTGGATCATATAATATTGAATTAGAGAAGAAAAAAAGCGAATATTCTGCACTTGTTTATTATGCTTTCAAAAATCAAAGTAAAGAACTTAATATGGTATATTTGCTTGCGTCAAATAATTTAAATGAGTTTTATTCCCGACTTAAATATTTACAACAGTATAAGGAGTACAGAAAAGAACAAATTCAACTGATTGATGCAATTAATAAAATAGTTCAGAATAAGGTTATTGAATTAAATATTCGAAAAAATGAAAAAGAAAAACTTATAAACCTCGAAGCATTCGAAAAATCTTTATTAATGCGCGATTCTGAAGAAAAAGACAAGGTTGTAAAGGAACTTAAAAATAAAGAAAAAGAATTAGTTGATGACATAGAAGATAAAAAGAGAATTTTTAAGCAACTCGAGAGAGAAATTGAAAATTTGATCAAAAAGGAGGCAAAAAAAAGTAATTTCTCTTCATTAAATACTGAACTTAAAATAATTTCAAAAAATTTTGTGGAAAATAAAGGACGTTTACCTTGGCCTACATCGCAAGGAATAGTTATAAATAAATTTGGTGATCATCCACATCCTGTGATTAAAGGTGTTAATATAAGTAATAATGGAATAGATATTTCGACAATAAAGGATTCAGAGGTATATTGTATTTTTAAAGGAAGCGTTTCAAAAATTTTTAACATTAAAGGTGCAAATAGTACAATCATTATACAACACGGAAATTATTTTTCAGTTTATCATAATATTATTAATGTAATTGTTAAAAGTGGCCAGGATGTGAATATTAAGCAGAAATTAGGCGATGTTTATACTGACACTAAAATTGGAGAAAGCGTTCTTCATCTCGAAATATGGAAGGAACTGGAAAAGCAGGATCCTGAAATATGGTTAGCTAATTAGTATATATTTTTAGATAATCGGTGTAACTTTAAAAAGTTTTATAAAAATTACATCTTCATTGATATAAAAAGAAACTTAATAGTAGTAATTTAGTATAATAGACTGTACTTAAAACTATTTTGAAAATAATGGAAAAAGTTATTAAAATACCTTCAAAAATTGAAAGTCTAAGAAAGGTCGAAAAAGTTATTGATGAAATTTCAGGTGAATTTCATATTTCTGAAGATCTCTATGGGAATATTTTAATTGCCGCTCTTGAAGCGGCTAACAATGCTATTATGCATGGTAATAAGCTTGATGAAAACAAAAATGTAGTTGTTTCTTTCAATATGATAGAAAATAAATTATTAATAAAAGTTGATGACGAAGGTAAAGGCTTTAATTATAAAAATATTCCAGACCCAACAGCTCCTGAAAATATTGAAAATGTTAATGGGAGAGGTATTTTTCTTATGGAAAAACTCTCCGACAGCATTGAATTTTCAAGAAATGGGGCAACAGTTGAATTAGCATTTAATATGAAATAGTTGAATAACATTGCTTTTTATTGGGAAGACGCAGTAAATCAACAAAATGAAGAAAAATTATTGATAAAATGGTTGTTATTTGTTGCAAAAAAGGAAAAATTTGAAGTAGAAATAATAAATTATTTTTTCGTTAGTGATAATAAAATATTAGAATTAAATAAAAAATATTTAAATCATAATTATTATACGGATATAATAACTTTTGACGATACTTTTCTGAATAAATTGAAAGGTGAAATTTTTATTTGCATTCCTGTAGTTAAAAGTAATTCTGAGTATTTTTGCGATGGAAAATTTAATGATGAATTAAACCGGAATATTATTCATGGTTTATTACATTTAATTGGTTATAATGATTCAACTGATGATGAAAAGATTGTTATGCGTTCAAAAGAAGATTTTTATTTGATTGAATATGAAAAATTAATCTCAAGGATAAAGAAGAATGACTTATGATGTTATAGTAGTCGGAGCGGGTCATGCTGGTTGTGAAGCCGCTATGGCTGCGGCTAATATGGGTAGTAAAACTCTACTGATTACAATGGACATGACTAAAATTGCTCAAATGTCATGTAATCCTGCAATGGGTGGAATTGCAAAAGGTCAAATTATTCGGGAAATTGATGCTTTAGGTGGATACAGTGGGTTAGTTACTGATAAAAGTATGATTCAATTCAGGATGCTTAATAAAAGTAAAGGTCCAGCTATGTGGAGCCCCAGGGCACAATGCGACAGATTTTTATTTACCTACGAATGGAGAAAATTTATTGAAAGTAATCTTAATATTGATATTTGGCAAGATATAGCCACAGAGTTGGTTATAAAAGATAATTGTATAACTGGTATAAAGACTAAAATTAATGCAGTATTTAAAGCAAAATGTGTAATTCTTACAACTGGTACTTTCGAAAATGGAATTATGCATATTGGTAGAACTCAATTAAAAGGAGGTAGAATTTCTGAACCACGATCCACAGGATTAAGTACTCAATTAGCTAAATTAGGTTTTGAAGTAGGACGAATGAAAACAGGTACTCCGGTACGAATTGATGGGAGAACTATAGATTTTAATAATCTTGATGAACAAAAAGGTGATATTGAAGGAGGAGTTTTTTCTTACTTAAATAAAGATAATATTAAAACTAATTTAAGTTGTTATATTACATTTACTAATGAAGAGGTACACAAAATTCTGGAAAAAGGTTTTGATGATTCGCCTTTATATAATGGTACAATAAAAAGTATCGGCCCAAGATATTGCCCAAGTATCGAAACAAAGATTGTTACTTTTGCAGATAAAAATCAACACCAATTATTTCTTGAACCCGAAGGTTATGATACATGTGAATATTACTTAAATGGTTTTTCATCAAGTTTGCCATGGGAAATTCAATTAGAAGCCTTAAAAAAAATAAAAGGTCTGCAAAATGTCAAAATTTTTCGACCTGGTTATGCTATAGAATATGATTATTATCCTCCAACGCAACTTAAATATACTTTAGAAACCCAGAAAATTAAAGGTTTATTTTTTGCCGGACAAATTAATGGAACAACTGGTTATGAAGAAGCAGGAGGCCAAGGAATTATTGCTGGAATAAATGCTCATATTAATGTTCATGGAGGACATGAATTTATTTTAAAAAGAAAAGAATCATATATTGGGGTATTAATAGACGACCTTATTAATAAGGGAGTCGACGAGCCCTATCGTATGTTTACGTCAAGGGCTGAGTATAGAATATTATTACGACAAGATAATTGTGATGAACGATTAACTGAAAGAAGTTATAATATTGGTCTTGCAAATAAAGAACGTTAT
>Ga0105103_10000431_pt1 | contig 23536 bp, 23 predicted proteins | sample PPLLaktember2015_2_FD_79107 | JGI IMG/M metagenome (GOLD analysis project Ga0105103, IMG submission 79107) | Freshwater sediment microbial communities from Prairie Pothole Lake near Jamestown, North Dakota, USA - PPLs Lake P7 Core (6) Depth... | ecosystem: Environmental > Aquatic > Freshwater >...
CCAGGTCCCCGGCCCCAGCGCTCGCCACTCGACACCAGCTCGAGTTCAACGATGCCCTTGGCGCCGAGGTTGATGGTGATGTTGCCGTCGAGTCCGTGCGAGCCGAAAGGCATGAACACGCCGTCGGCCTTCGCGAGCCGCGCCGCCACCTCGGGCGAGCGCACGACCTGGTGGAAGTGCGGCGAGCCGATCTCCTCCTCGCCCTCGGCCACCAGCACGAGATTCACCGGCAGACTGCGGCCCGTCGCCTTGAAGGCATGCAGCGCCGCGAGGAACGCTGACTGCGGGCCCTTCTGGTTGGTGGCGCCGCGGCCCATCACCACGCGGCCGAGGTCGGGCATGTCGACGAAGCCCGCCTCCCAGGGCGGCGAGGACCACTCGTCCGGGTTCGCCTGCTTCACGTCGTACATGAAGTAAACGCCGAGCGTGCGCTTCGCGCCGGCGTCGAGCGTGGCGAACACGCCCGGCACGCCGTCCGTGGGCATGCGCTCGACGCGCTGGAACCCTGCATCGCCCAGCAGCCGCATCATGTGCGAGCAGCCTTCCTCGAGGTTGCGTCCCTCGGCGGCGATGGTGGGGTTGCGGATCCAGTCCTGCAGGCGCTGCACCGACTCGTCGTGGCGCCTGTCGATCTCGGCGTAGAGCGGGGCGTGCTCGCGGTTGGCGGCAAGGCTGGCTCGCGCCGACAGCAGCAGGCCGAGGGCGGTCGATCCCGCGACGAAGTCGCGGCGGGTCAGGTTTCTCATGCGCGCAGAATCTACACGATGAGCAGCGGATCCGCTGCGTCCGAACACTGGCCGCCCGTCTTGTCCGGGTACGTCGCGTTCAATCACCGCTTTCCGACCGGAGTCCATCTTCCGTCCGGTTGCACGGCACCGGGGAGGCGTCCATCCTCGCGCGGCCGTGGAAGCGTCGCCAGCCGATCGCATTGCTGGCGAGGAAGGCGAGCTCCATCACCGTCGCCACCGGGCTGCCGATGATCGCGTTGTGCACCACCCACAGCGAGGCGCAGACGGCGAGGCTCGCGCGCACGATCCTGTCGTTCGGCTGGAACGACGCCCAGGTGCCGAGCAGGGTGGCGGCCAGCGCGAGGAGCCCGACCGGTCGCGTGAACGTGGCGAGGAAGCCCGCAACCGCAAGGACCATGAAGAACACCATGATGCGGCGGCTGCTCGTGAACGACGCGATCAGGAACCGCACCGAGATCATGGCTGCGAGCGTGGCCGCACCCGGCACGCCGAGCAGCAGGAAGTGCGCACCGTTCAGCGCGGCGCACAGGCTCCAGCTGCGCAGGATCGCCGGCCGCGCGCGGAACTGGAACGCGGCGAGGCCCGCGGCGAAGGCGAGGGCGGCGAGCAGTTGCGAGAGCAGGAAGGTCGACATGGCCGGCGCGCAGGTTAACCGTCTTCGACAGGGGTCGCGTATCGTACGGGTCGCTGCGAGAGGGCGGGTGCGCGCCTGACGCGTGACGAGGAGGAGCGCAGGTGGTGACGAAAGCCCGGATCCTTGCTGACGGCCTGTACTTCGGCGAAGGGCCCCGCTGGCACGACGGCCGGCTGTGGTTCAGCGACTTCTACGACCACGCGGTCAAGTCCGTGGACGCAGCCGGTTCGATCCGCACGGAGATCGAGATCGACGACCAGCCCTCCGGGCTCGGCTGGCTGCCCGACGGTCGCCTGCTCGTCGTCGCCATGCACCGTCGGCAACTGCTGCGCGTCGATCACGACGGTGTGAAGCTGCATGCCGACCTCGCGGGCGTGGCGGCACACCACGCCAACGACATGGTGGTCGACAGCGAGGGCCGAGCTTTCGTGGGCAATTTCGGTTTCGCGCTCGACGAGGCGCTGGCGGCACGTGGCGTGGAGGGCGTGCTGGCCGATCACCCGACGGCAAAGCTCGCCCGGGTAGACCCCGACGGCCGCGTGCACGTGGCCGCCGAGGGGCTGCACTTCCCGAACGGCGCGGTGATCACGCCGGACGGCCGCACGCTCATCGTCGCCGAGACGCTCGCGCTGCGGCTGACGGCGTTCGACGTCGCGGCGGACGGGTCGTTGTCCAGCCGCCGCGTCTGGGCCGAACTCGGCATGCGCGCGCCGGACGGCATCTGCCTCGATGCCGGCGGGCACGTCTGGGTGGCGAACGCCATTGCGCCCGAGTGTGTGCTGGTCGCGCCCGGTGGGCGGATCGTTGCAACCGTCGCGACCAGCCAGCCGTGCTTCGCCTGCGCGCTCGGCGGAGCGGACGGTCGAACGCTCCATGCGCTCACGGCGCCGACGTCGGTGGCGGCGCAGGCCTCCGCCGCGAGGCGGGGCTGTATCGAGGTCGCCGAGGTCGCGACCGGCTCGGCAGCAAGTCAGCCGCCGGCCGGTCGCTGAACAGTCGCCTGGATCAGGCGCGCGTCCCGGAGAAGTTGAACGCGCCGAACGGCGTGTTGTAGGTGCCAGAGATGCCGTCGCCGGCCACCGTGCCGGAGAAGGCGAGCTTGAGCCGGCCGACCGGCGTGTCCGCATCGGCGGAGAAACCGACGCTGCCGCCATCGACCTTGAGTTCCTCGACCGCAGTGGGCTCCGCCTTGCCCTGCAGCGTGCCCTGGTACGCGCCGCCCGCCTCCTGGATCTGCAGCGTGGCCGACTGGTCGCCCAGCGGCGAGTTGAGGGTCAGGTTCCATGTTCCGGTCACGCTCATGAGGACTCCTTGGGTTCGGGGATGCGGTTGAACGGCCCGTCACTCTAGGAAGTCGCGCGTTGCACTGCAAGAGCCGCCAGTGCGGCCGTCCCGGCGCTGGACCGGCCGGTCGCGCCGGCGTAAGTTTGGTGCCGGATCGTCCGACAAAGAACGCGCGCAACCGCGCGGCAGTCCGCCGCCCGCCGCGCCCGGGGGAAAGCGATGACCACACAGAATCCAGTCGGCTGGTTCGAGATCTACGTGCAGGACATGGACCGCGCGAAGCGTTTCTACGAGACCGTGCTGGGCCTGACGCTCGATCGACTCGAGGTCGACGCCCTGGAGATGTGGGCGTTTCCGATGGCCATGGACGCCCCGGGCACAGGGGGATCCCTCGTCAGGGCCGAGGGGGTCCCCTCCGGCGGCAACAGCACGCTGGTCTATTTCAACTGCAGCGACTGTGCGGTCGAGGCCGCCCGGGTCGCTGCGGCAGGCGGCACGCTGGTGCGGGAAAAGTTCTCGATCGGCCAGTACGGCTACGTCGCCCTCGCGCATGACACCGAAGGCAACATGATCGGGTTGCACTCGGTCGAGTAGGCGTCCCGGGCGGTGGGCCGGTGCAAGCGCCTCAGTGATAGCCCTCGCCGGGCCTCAGCTTGCCGCGGAACACCCAGAAGACGAACACCGTGTAGCCGAGCACCATCGGCAGCAGCAGCGTGGTGCCGATCAGCATGAACACCTGCGAGCCCACGTACGCGGCCGTGTCCCAGATCGTGAGCGTGGGCGGCACGAGCCAGGGCGCGTTCGAGATCACGAGCCCGGCGTAGGCGAGCATGAAGATGCCGACGGCCGAGAGGAACGGGGCCACCGTGCGACCGGCCAGCGTGCTGCGCCAGCAGGCCCAGGCGAGCAGCAGCGTTGCGAGCGGCACCGGCGCGAGGAAGTAGAGGTTCGGCCGGCTGAACCAGCGCTCGGCGATGCGCTCGATCATGAGCGGCGTCCACAGGCTCACCACCGCGACGAACAGCATCAGCAGGCCGAGCAGCGCCGGTGCCATGCGGCGCGCCCTCGCTTCGACCGGCCCCTCGGTCTTCATCATCAGCCAGGTCGACCCGAGCAGGGCATACCCCGCCACCACGCCGAGGCCGCACATCAGCGTGAAGGGCGTGAGCCAGTCGAAGGCGCCACCGGCGAACCGGCCGTCCACGACGGTGATGCCCTGGATCAACCCGCCGAGGATGACGCCCTGGCTCAGGGCCGCCACGGTCGAGCCGGCCGCGAAGGCGACATCCCACTTGCGGTGGCGCGGCTTGGCAACCCAGCGGAACTCGAACGCGACGCCACGGAAGATCAGCGCAAGCAGCATCAGGATCACGGGCAGGTACAGCGCCGGCATGATCACCGCGTAGGCCTGCGGGAACGCCACCCAGAGCCCGCCGCCCCCGAGCACGAGCCAGGTCTCGTTGCCGTCCCAGAACGGTGCGACCGAGTTCATCATCTGGTCCCGGTCCTGCTCGCTGCGGAAGAACGGGAAAAGGATGCCGAGCCCGAGGTCGAACCCGTCGAGCACGATGTAGAGCGCGACCGCGGTGCCGATGAGCAGCGCCCAGATCACCGGCATGGTGTACTCGAGGCCCGTCACGACGTGCCTCCGGTCGCCAGTGCCTCGCGCGCCGCGCGCTGGGCGGCCGACAGCGGCCGGTTCGGCAACGCCTCGTCCGGCCCGTGGGCCGTTGGCGTCGGCCCCTTCTGCAGCAGCCGGCGGATGTAGAGCACGCCCATCCCGAACACCACGCAGTACACCAGCACGAACAGCGCGAGCGAGATCGCGACGGTGGAGGTGAGCACCGGCGAGGTCGCCTCGGCGGTGCGCAGCACGCCATGCACCACCCAGGGCTGGCGTCCGATCTCGGTGACCATCCAGCCGGCGAGGATGGCGATGAACCCGAGCGACCAGGTGTAGCCGACGGGCTTGAGGAACCAGCGCGCCTCGAATAGCCGGCCGCGCCACCACAGCCACGCACCGACGAACCCGATCGCGATCATCGCGAGGCCGATCGCCACCATGATGCGGAACGAGAAGAACACCGGCCACACGGGCGGCCGGTCCTCCGGCGCGAAGTCCTTCAAGCCGGGGAACAGCCCGTTCGGATCGTGCGTGATGATCAGGCTCGCGCCCTTCGGGATCGCCACCTCGAAGCGGTTGCGCTCGGCCTCTGCATCCGGCCACGCGAACAGCACGAGGTCTCCGGGCTTGCTGCCGTCCCAGTGCGCCTCCATCGCCGCGACCTTGGCGGGCTGGTGCTTGGCCGTGTTGAGGCCGTGGAAGTCGCCGATCACGAGCTGCAGCGGCGCGAGCACGGCCAGCATGCCGACGCCCATGCGCGCCATGGTCTTGCCTTCCTCGACGAAGCGCCCCGCCAGCAGGTAGCGCGCGCCGACCGCGAGCACCACGAGCGAGGTGGTGAGGTAAGCCGCCACCAGCATGTGAACGAAGCGGTAGGGGAAGCTCGGGTTGAAGACGATCTCGAACCAGCTCACCGGGTAGGCGATGCCGTCGCGCATCTCGAAGCCGGCCGGGGTCTGCATCCAGCTGTTCGCCGAGAGGATCCAGAACGCCGAGAGCGCCGTGCCGAAAGCGACGATGACGGCCGATGTCGCGTGCAGCCACTTCGGCACGCGGTCGGCACCGAACAGCATGACGCCGAGGAAGGTCGCCTCCAGGAAGAACGCGGTCAGCACCTCGTAGCCGATCACCGGACCGATGACGTTGCCGGTGATCTCCGAGAACCGGCTCCAGTTGGTGCCGAACTGGTACGAGAGCACGATGCCCGACACCACGCCCATCGCGAAGGACACCGCGAACACCTTGGTCCAGAAGCGCGCGAGCGTGCGGTAGTGCTCGCGACCGGTTCGCAGGTGGGTGATCAGCAGGGTCGCGATGAAAGCCGACAGCCCGATCGTGAAGGCCGGGAAGATGATGTGAAAGCTGACCGTGAAGGCGAACTGGATGCGCGAGAGCAGCACCAGCGTGTCGGGAGCGAGGTCCATGGCTCAGGTATCCACCGGGTCGAGACCTTGTATTGCAGATGAGGCTTCGGAAGGCAAGGGCGCGCGGATTCAGACGGCCGGGCGGATCGGGCCCGGCCCGCGGTCCGCGTCGTCCTCAGGTCAGAACCCGAGGCGCTCGAGCGCCTCGGACATGCGCTTGCGCATGGCCGCCGACTTCATCGGGAACGAGCGGAAGAAGTCCGCCCGCGCGAGCGCCGCATTGCGCTCCCGGACGCTCGCGGCCCACGCCGCGGCACGCGCCTCGTCGCCCGCCAGTGCCTGCGCCGCCGCCGCGATCATGGCGATCAGCACGTGCGCGCCCGGCGAGCGCGCGGCACGCTCCGCCCACGCGGCCGCCTCGACATCCTCGCCCTGTGCGATGTGGGTGAAGGCCCGCGTTCCGAGCATGGCGTAGTAGAGCGGGTCCAGCGGGCTGAGTTGCATCGCGAAGTCGACATGGTCCCGGCCCTCGAGACCGCGTCCCGCGAGGGTCTCGGTCCAGGCGCGGGCATAGATGCCCTGCGCGTAGTTCGGGCTGATGGCGGTCGAGCGCTCCAGCCATCCGAGGCTGCCGTCGAGGTCGCCCTCCAGCCAGAACGTGCGCCCCATCGTGAAGTTGACGAACGGATCGAGCGGATCGAGGTCGACCCCGCGCTCGGCATGGCGGCGGGCGAGGGCGACCTCCGCGGGGACATCGTCCGTGTTGCGCAGGAACGCGGTCTGGAAGTGCACGAACGACAGCCCGGCGTGCGCGCGTGCGAAGCCCGGGTCGCGAGCCACCGCGTGCGCGAACAGCGCGGCCGCGGCCGCGTTGTCCTTGCGGTTGAAGCGATACATGTGCTGCAGGCCGAGGTGGTAGGCCGACCAGGCGTCGAGATTCGCGGTGACCGTGAGGCGCGCGAGGCTGGCCTCGTGCAGCGGGATCTGGACCTCGAGGGCTGCGAGGATCCTCGCGCGGATCTCGGCGCGGATCGAGTGCACGGCGTCGATCGCGCCGGCGAAGCGATCGGCCCAGACCACGCCACCGCTGCGCGTGTCCACCAGCTCGAGCGTCACGGCCAGCCTCGAACCCGCGACCTCGACCGTGCCGGACAGGCAGTAGCGGACGCCGAGCAGCCGCCCGACCTCGTTCGCGTCGATGTCCGCGGCGCGCAGGCGGAACGACGAGCCGCGCGCGGTCACGAACAGCCACCGCAGTCGCGACAGCTCGGCGATCAGCTCGTGCGGCAGTGCGTCGGCGATCGCTGCCCAGGGCCCGGCGTCCCCGACCAGGCGGAACGGCAGCACGGCGATCGAGGGTCTCTCGGCCGGCTCCGTCGGCCCGGTCGTAGTCTCGACCACGACCGGCTCGTCCCGTTCGGCGCGCACGCTCGCGACGAACCGGAAGCCCTGGCGGTGCACGGTCCTGATGAAGCGCTGCGACTTGCCGTCGTCGCCGAGCGCCTGGCGCGCCGACTTCACGCGGCTCGACACGGCAGCCTCCGAGACGATGCGGCCGTCCCACACCTTCTCGAGGATCTCGTCCTTCGATACGAGACGCTCGCGGTTCTCGACGAGCAGCGCGAGCAGGGCGAACACCTGCCGCTCGACGGGACGCGCCTCGCCGTTCTCCCGCAGCTCGACCCTGGCCGTGTCGAGCTCGAAGGACTCGAACCGGTAGAGCATGGCGCGGATCATGCGCCCAGAGGCCGGCTCCGACAATTCTCCATGACTTCTCCACGGTGTCTGCAAGACCGGTCGCGCCGCCCGGCGTACAAGTTCGATCACCGGCGGCGGATTGGCTCCGCCGCCGGCAGCCAGCCAAGGAGACCACCGTGAAACAGCCGATGATCGAACTGCCGACACGCCTCGAGGCGGGCGGCGTCTGCATCCAGGCCCAGGACTGGGGTGACCTCAACGTCGCCCGGATCCGTTTTCCGAAGGGGGCGGACGCCACGCCCCTGCTCGAGGGTCTGCCGCAGGGCCTCTGCCAGTGTCCGCACTGGGGGACGGTGCTGCGCGGCTCGATCCACGTGCGCTACGCAGACGGGCATGAAGAGGTCGTGCGCGCCGGCGAGGTCTACTACTGGCCGCCCGGTCACACGGTCTGGGTCGACGAGGACTACGAAGCCGTCGAGTTCAGTCCGAGCGGGCCGATGGGCGAAGTGATCGACCACCTCAACGCGAAACTCTCAACCTGAAGGAGCAACGACATGCCACTCGTGACCATCGACGTGATCAAGGACGTCTTCACCCCGACGCAGAAGCAGCAGCTCATCGCCCGCGTCACCGAGGCGATGATCGAAGTCGAAGGCGAGGCGATGCGGCCCGTGACCTGGGTGCGCATCAATGAGATCCAGGGCGGGGACTGGGCCATCGGCGGCAAGGCGCTGAAAGCGTCCGACGTGCACGCCATGGCGGAGGGCAAGGCCGCCTGAGCAGGCGCAGGACGCGCTTTCGGCGGGTCGGGGCGGCGCTCGCAGGGGGCCGCCCCGACCTGATTTCGGCCAGCCGCAATCACCGGTTCGAGCTGCTCGTGGTCGTGGTCATGACACTCATCGACCTGCAGCAGGCGCTGCGCGACCTGCTCCCGATTTGAAGCCGCACGCGAACGGCGACCGCTCAGTCGCGCTGCCAGTAAGCGGCCTTCTCCGGCAGCACCCAGCGCACGCCACCGCTCGGGTCGTCGCGATCGCCCTCGTAGCGCGGGATCAGGTGGATGTGCGCGTGCTCGACCGTCTGCCCAGCGGCCGCGCCGTCGTTGATGCCGACGTTGAAGCCGGCCGGCTTGAACTGCTGCGCGATCTCGATGCGTGCAAGATTCAGCAGCCTGAGCAGCGCGGACTGTTCCTCAGGCGTCGTCTCGAAGAACGAGGCCACGTGGCGCCTCGGGATCACCAGCGTGTGTCCCGGCGAGACGGGGTAACCGTCGTGGATCACGAAGGCGAGTTCGCTCTCGAACACGAGTCGCTCGCGGGGGATGGCGCAGAAGGGGCAGGTCATGTCGAGGGCGTGCGCACTCCGGATGGGCCCGGCAACGGCTGCCAAGCATAGCCTGTGCTAACGTCCCACCGGGCCCGTTCCAACCAGGGGGAGATCGACATGGCGAACTACGTGGACGGTTTCGTGCTACCGGTGCCGAAGAAGAATCTCGCCGCCTATCGCCGCATGGCACGCGAGGCCGGGAAGGTAATGCGCGAACTCGGGGCGCTTGCCTACGTCGAGGCGGTGGCCGACGACGTCAAGCCCGGCAAGTGGACCTCGTTCCCGCAGAGCGTGAAGCTCAAGCCGGGCGAGGTCGTGGTGTTCTCCTACATCGTCTACAAGTCGCGTCGCGAGCGCGACCGCATCATGCCGAAGTTCATGAATCACCCGCGCATGCAGAAGTACTCGGACCCCAAGAAGATGCCTTTCGACGGCAAGCGCATGTTCTGGGGCGGGTTCAGGCCGTTCGTCTGGATGTAGGCGTCAGGCCCGCCCGCCGGCCTGCTTCGGCTCGACCGTTTCCACGGGCGCGCCCGCCGCCTTCCACGCGTCGAACCCGCCCTCGATGTGGCACACGGGGGCCAGGCCCATGTCCTGCGCGGTCTTCGTGGCGAGCGCCGAGCGCCAGCCGGCCGCGCAGAAGAACACGAACCTGTCGCCCGAGGCGAAGAAGCCCTTGTGGTAGGGGCTGCCGGGATCGAGCCAGAACTCGAGCATGCCGCGGGGCACCTGGCGCGCACCGGGAATGCCGCCTTCACGCCAGATCTCGCGCGGGTCGCGCAGGTCGACGAACGTCACGCCGGGTCGGCCGTGCAAGGCCCGGGCCTGCTCGACTCCGAGCGTCTCGACCGCGGACATCGCCTCCGCCAGCATCTGCTGCACGCTCCTGCGAACCTCGAGTGGCATCGGTTTCTCCTCGTGACTGTGATCGCGACTGTACTGCGAATCCGTCGCGACGCGAGCGGCCGCCGCGCTGGCACCCCTCGCGCGCGTCACCCGCGGCCCGTACCATGGCCTCCCCGCAAGCTCGAGTGCCCCCCATGGCTGGCGCCAGTCTTCTCGCCCTGCTCGACGACATCGCGAGCATCCTCGACGATGTCTCGCTGCTGACCAAGGCCGCGACCAAGAAGACGGCGGGCGTGCTCGGCGACGACCTGGCGCTCAACGCGCAGCAGGTGGCGGGCGTCCGGGCGAATCGCGAGCTGCCGGTGGTGTGGGCCGTGGCCAAGGGCTCGCTGGTGAACAAGGCGATCCTGGTGCCGGCTGCGCTCGCGATCAGCGCCATCGCGCCCTGGGCCATCGTGCCGCTGCTGATGGCCGGCGGCCTGTTCCTGTGCTTCGAGGGATTCGAGAAGATCTGGCACCGGCTTACGCACCGGGCCGAGGTACAGGAGAAGCGCAAGGAGCTGCGGGAGGCACTGGTCGACCCGGCGGTGGACCTCGTGACGCTCGAGAAGAACAAGATCAAGGGCGCGATCCGCACGGATTTCATCCTCTCCGCCGAGATCATCGTGATCGCCCTCGGCACGGTGGCCGCATCCTCGTTCGGCATCCGCGTCGCGGTGCTCGTCGGCATCGCGCTGCTCATGACCGTGGGCGTGTACGGCCTGGTCGCCGGCATCGTAAAGCTGGACGACGCGGGCCTGTACCTGACCCGGCGTGCGGGCGGCGGCCTGCTGCGATCGTCGATGCGCGGGCTCGGGCGCGGCCTGCTGGCGTTCGCGCCCTGGCTGATGAAGTTCCTGTCGGTGGCCGGCACGGCGGCGATGTTCCTGGTGGGCGGCGGCATCCTCGCGCACGGCATCCCGTGGATCGAGCACTGGGTCAAGGGCATCGCGAATCGCGGCGGCCTGGCGGGGATCGAGGCAGTCGCCGCGGCGATGACGCCCATGCTCACCAACCTCGCCGTCGGCGTGGTCGCGGGCGCGATCGCCGTGCTGGTCGTCAACGTCGCGCGCCGGTTCTGGCCGGGCAAGGCCCACGCGTGACGACGAAGGCACTGGCCGCGCAGCAGATCGACGCTGCCGCGGCGGCCTACTCGCGGGCCTTCATGGACGATCCCTTCTCCGTGTGGGTCACGCCCGATCCGCTGCGGCGCGAGCGCGACCTGCCGCTCTTCTTCCGCATGGCGATGCGCTATGCGATGCGCTACGGCGGTCGCGTCGAGGTCAGCGGCGAACGGCCGGGGGCCGTCGCGACCTGGCTCGCGCCGGATCACGCGCTGCCGACCAACCTCGGCATGCTGCGCTCCGGCCTGCTCGGTCTGCTCTGGAAGGGCGGCTGGTCCGGGGCGGGCCGGTTCTTCACCTTCGGCGAGCAGCTCGAGGGTCTGCACGCGCGCGACGTGAGACAGCCGCACTGGTACCTGTGGCTGCTCGCCGTCGATCCGCCGCTGCAGGGCAAGGGTCTCGGCGGCACGCTGCTGCGGTCGCGACTGCAGGAAGCGGATCGCGACGCGGTGCCTTGCTACCTCGAGACGGCGAAGGAGAGCAACGTTTCGCTCTACCAGCGCTTCGGGTTCGAGGTGCGGCGCGGGGCGCGGCTCGGCAAGGACGGCCCGCGCTTCTGGACCATGCTGCGCGCGCCGCGCTGAGGCGTGCGTGCCCGACTCCTACTTCGATCCGGTCGCGACGGCGTGGTCCCGCGGCGTCGGGATCGTGCTGCTGGTGGCCGCGGCGGGCCTGACGGCCGTGCTCGGCTACGCGATCTTCGAGTTCGCGTCCGGCGAGGCGGCCCGTCGCGGTTTTACCAGCTCGACGCTGATCTACGGACTCATCCTGCTGGCGCTGTGCGGCATCTGCTGGCAGGCGGGGTTCCGGCTCGCGCGCGCGCGCCCGGGTGACGCCGGCAGCCTGTTCTCCCGGCCGGCGTGGTTCGCCATCGGCACGGCGCTGATCGTGGTCGCCGCGCTGATGGCCTACGCCATCCTCTCCGTGCGCCGGCCGACCGGCCTCGACGCCTGGGTGGTCGTGACGCTCGGGGCGCTCGGCGTGTGGTGCCTCGTGCTCGCGTTTCGATCGCGCACGCGGTAGCCGCCCCGCGACTCAGCGCTTCGCGCAGGGATGCGGGAAGGCCGCGTCGGTGTCCTCGGCCGACGGCAGGCCTTCGAGTCCCTCGTGCCACGGCGACTCGTCCGCGACCGCCGCGCGACGCCCATGCTCGTACTGGCACTGCATGAAGCCGGCGTTGAAGTAGTCGTCCGCCGGCGGGAGCGGTTCGCAGGGCACGCCGCTCGCGACCACGTAGCGCGCGTGCCAGCCGCGACGCTCGGCATCGAGCACGGCGAGTGCCACCGAGTCGATCGACCGCTCGCCGGTCCACACGTCGCTGGTCCGGAGCGCGATCAGCAGCACGTGGTCCTTGACGCAATCCGGCGTGGTCATGAGCGGGCTGTTGACGATCACGTACAGGTTGACCCGTCGGCTGGCGGCCGCCTGCTCGCCGAGCAGCGCCACGATCTGCCGCGGCAGCGGGATGTGCTGGCGCAGCGCGCCGTCGACGAGCATGCGCCCGTCCACGAACACCGGCGGGAAGGCGATGGGGCTCGCCGAGGAGGCCATCAGGTAGTCGATGTAGCGCGCGACGCGATCGGGACGGTCGCGTTGCAAGGCGAGCGCGGTGAGGTCGAGCAACTCGGGGTTGCCGCAATCCAGGTCCACGGCGACGACTGCGAGCCGGCGGCCCTCCGTGAGCCACGCGTCGGCCACGCGGTCGAGCAGCTCGTGCGTGATCACCTGCTTGAGCATCCGGCGCAGCGGTTGCGTGTCGGCGACCGAGTCGCTGACCAGGATCGCCGGGATCGAGCGTCGCCGGAACACCCGCGGCGTGGACATCGAGTAGAGCTGATCGCGGATCACCGAGTCGTACTCGGGACCGAGGAAGGCGTGCGTGACGAAGATCGCGCCGGTGGAGATGCCGACCGCGATGTCGAATCGAGGCCGGCGGCGTTCGGCGGGCTCCTGCACCTCGGACCAGCCCGTGAGGAAGCCCATGCCGTACCCGCCCCACGGACCGCCCGCCGACAGTGCGAGGACGTTGATCTCCTCGCGCGGCGGCACGGGGCTCGGCTCGACCAGGCGCGGCTCGAAAGCCGCGCAGGCGGGTTGCTCGACGACGCGTTTCGAGATGCAGCCCGTCAGCGCGGCTGCGGTAAGCAGCAGGCAGGAAATCGCAATCGATCTGCGGGTGACCATCCGACTGGTCGATGGCATGGCGGGCGCCGTGGTTCTTCCTCACCGGACGGTGCTGCACGGCCAGGCTTACGGCCATACGTGCTAACACATAGCCCGCCGCCCTGATCCGGAAGGTCGATGCTAACGACGTATCTGGGCGAGCTCGTCCGCGTCCAGCCAGAGGCCGCCGCACTGCGGGCACTCGTCGATCTCGACCGTGGCGGCCGGCGAGAAGGCGCGCCGCATCATCACGACCCCGGGATGACGCGGGCAATGCAGCCGTAACGAGCGGTCGACGATCGCCACCGGGAACTGGCTCAGGTGCGCCAGCAACGCCTCGCCGAGCACGCTGTCGGGCTCCTCGAATCTTGCCAGCTCGAGGCGATCGAGCCAGAGCCCGCCGCAGGACTCGCACACGTCCACCGTGATGCCGCCGATGGGCATGCGGGAGAGTGGGGTAGAGCAGCGGGGGCAGGGGAGCGGGAGGATGGTCACGGGGTGGGCGCGTCCTGGTCGTCCGGTCAGGCCTGGCGCTATCGTAGCGCTGCGCGCCAGTCGTGCGTATCGCAAAAGCCGTGATGGGACCCGCCGCCGCGAGCGGCGAAGTGATGGGTCGTCGCCGGGGCGGTCAGCCCGCCCTATCGCGCCGCCACCGTGCTGCGATAGACCTCCAGCTCCTGCGCGTACCGCGCTCGTTCTTGCTCGAGGCTGCTGATCTCGGCCTTCAGCCGGCCGATGCGCTCGGCGTGCTGCTTGGTGTCGAGCAGTGCCTGCGTGCGTTCCTCAGGCGTGGCGGAATCGTTCGCGAGCACGAAGGCGCGGCTCGCGATCGAGCTCTCGAGCCGGGCGATCTCGTTGCGGCGGTACTCGATCGCGCCGTCGGCGTCCGCGACGCGTCGCTGGCGCACGTACAGCTCGCGGCCCGACTCGTAGGCGGCGAGGAAGGCCGGGGCGAGGTCGGCGGGGCAGGTGTCGTAGTACGTCGCGCCCGTGACCCCGGCGCGATGGCCGTTGTTCGGCTGGCAGTACTCGCGCAGACCCGCGCTGCGCCCTGCGAGATAGGCATCGAGGTCGGGCGTGACGCCGTGCTCCGCGCAGTCCTTGCGGTGGCGGGCGATGCGGTCGCCGGGTTGCCCGGCGACGCCGTCCTCGTAGCCGACGGTCCGCCAGTCGACCGTGCGGCACTCGTCCTTCGTCATCGCGGTCGAGCAGCCCGTGAGCAGCAGGGTCGTCACAGTCACGAGGCAGGCGAGCGTTCGCATGGTGTCTCCCGGTCGCAACGGCGGCAGAGTCGGCGCCGTCGAATCTGCGCTGGCGCGGCAACCTGGGCAAACGCGGTGCCTCGGGACGTGATGGGGGTCACACCCGACGCCGGCGGCACGCGAGAGTCGCCACGGCCCCGGTGCAGCTACACTGCCCGCCCAGCCGCACCCTCCCGCGCAGCGACCGCCCCTCCGATGCACCGCCTCCGCAACTGGCAGCTCTTCGCGATCTGCGTGCTGACCTGGGGCACGACCTGGTACGCCATCACCTTCCAGCTCGGGCACACCACGCCGGAAGTCGGCGTCGCGCTGCGTTTCGCGCTCGCCGGCTGCGTGGTGCTCGCGCTGTGCGCGGTGCGTGGCATCGGCCTCGGCTTCGGGTGGCGCGACCATGCGCTCTTCGCGCTGCAGGGCGTCTTCCTCTACGGCGTCTCGTACATCTGCGTGTACCACGCCGAGAAGCACATCGTGTCGGGCCTCGTGGCGGTGGGCTATTCGGCCTCGCCGCTCGTCACCGGCCTCGGCGCCCACGCGCTCTTCGGCCAGCGGATCGGGATGCGCTTCGTCGGCGGCGGGTTGCTGGGTCTGGCGGGCGTCGCGCTCATGTTCTGGCGCGAGTTCGGCCGGGCGGCGGGCGACCAGGACGCCGCGCTCGGCGCGCTGTTCACCGTCGGCGCGGTGCTGCTCTCGGCGGTGGGCGCGCTCGCGGCCAGCCGCAACCGGTCGCGCGGCCTGCCGTTCTGGCCGTCCCTCGGCTACGGCATGCTCTACGGCGCGGCCGTGTGCGCGGTCGTGGCATTGGTGCAGGGCCACAGCTTCGCGCCACCGGCAGTGGCCTCGTGGTGGGCCTCGCTGCTCTACCTCGCGCTCGCGGGCTCGGTGCTCACCTTCGCGTGCTTCCTGACGCTGCAGGAGCGCATCGGTCCCGGGCCGGCCGGGACCATCGGCGTGATGACGCCCCTGCTTGCGCTCGTGGTGTCGATGGCCTTCGAGTCCTTTCGTCCCGACGGGCTGACGCTTACCGGCGCCGCGCTGGCGGTCGTGGGCAACGTGCTGATGCTGCGCCGGGCGTAGCGGGCGCGAACACTTTCCCCGCGCTCAGCGCAGCACCCCGCGCCTGGCCATCGCCCGCGCGTAGAAGAACAGGAAGATGGCGATGGCCCAGATCACGGCCGTGAAGATCGCGCCTCCCGGGCCCATCATCGACAGGCCGTCCGAGAGCAGGAAGTTGTAGACGAAGGTGATCGCCATCGCGACCAGCGCGAGGCCGAACAGCCACGCAGCCCAGGCCTTGCGCAGCAGCAGGCCGAGCGAGCCGAGCAGCGAACTCCAGACCGCGATCGCCCAGGACGCGACGGCCCAGGCGGGAAAGCCGTAGAAGTACTCGAGCTGCTCCGGCGTGAACTGGCTCATGTACGCCTCGAGCCGCAGCTGCGTGGCGGCATAGTCGAAGGCGCCGATGGCGTTCCACAGCAGCGTCAGCACGCCCACGACCCACAGGTGTCGCGGGACCCTTGCGGTTGACTCGTTCATGTTGCCCCCCCCTTTATGCTTTGGCCGGATCTTAGCAGCCTGGCGGGCGGCGACGGACCGCGGTCAGCGCGGGTCCGTGGCGGGCACCCAGCCGGCGCTGCCCCGCGGCCCCGACCGCGATTCAGCGTCGATGCCCGCCGTCGCCGCGGCAGCGCTCGAACCTTGCGTAAAGCGCGTCGTGGACCGTGGTCGCGACCGGTCCTACCGCGAGCCACTCGCGCGCCAGGTCGTCGAGGTCCGCGGGCGTGGGGCGTTCGCCCTTGCCCATGGCGGCGACCAGGCGCTGCATCTGGTAATCGCGCCGTCGTTGAAGGTCCTCGGGCGGAGTCTCCAGGTCGGCGATCAGCTCGGCGCGTATGCACAGCAGCCGCAACGCTGCCTCGTTGGCGGCGAGGTCGGTGCTGACGGTGCCGGCGGCGATCCCGTCGAGCAGCCGCTCGAGGATTGCGCGCGTGCCCTTCGGCGCATGAGCGAGGTCCGCGACCGCAGTTGCAGCCGATGAGCGCAGCACATCGCATTCGTCGGCGGAAGTACCCTCGACGCTCGCAAGCGCGTACGCGCGGACCTGAGCGGCTGCGTCGAGCAGGTCGGTCCAGCCACGGCGCGCCGCCGCGTCGCGAGCGCGACGCACGGCCTGCAGGCAGTGATCGCTCGCCTGGCGGAACCGCTGGCGCAGCTCGCGCGCGTGCGCGCGCGGCAGTTCGAGCGACTCGAACTCGTCGCGCAGTCCATCGAGTGCCTTCGCCGCCGCCGTCAGCGGCTCGCCGCCGAGGCCGGAAATGCGCTCGAGTTCCTCGCAAAGCGCGACGGCCCGCGCCTGGCTGGTCTCGAGGACCGCCCCGTGGGCCGCCCATTCCTGCGCGCTGCGCTGGAACACGGCGTCACAGTGGTGCCGGAACTCCTGCCAGAGCGCGTTGTCTTCCGCACGCGGCACGGGGCCCGCGGTCTTCCACGCCCGTTGCAGGCTCTTCGCCTCGTCGATCGCGCGGCGCGTGTCTTCGAGTTTGACCAGCTCGGCGGCGCGCGCGACGAGGTCGCGCTTCGCCTGCACGTTGCGCGCGAACTCGGACTCGAGCATCGCCTGCAGCTCGTGCAGCAAAGCGTGGAAGCTCGCCTGCAACGGCTTGACCACGGACTGGTCCACCGGCGCGTGCTGCTGCCACTCCTCCCGCGCCTCGACGAGCACCCGGCGAATCAGCGGCAAGTCACGCTGCTCGCCGGACTGCGTGGCTGCGAAGGCGGCAAGACGCTCGAGCAGCGCCTCGCGCCGGGCCTGGTTCTCCCTGCGCTGCTCGGCCTGCCGGGCGAAGTGCACGCGGCAGGGTTCGTAGGCACGCTCGGCCGCCTCGTCGAACTGCTGCCACTCGGGAGACGGCTCCTCGCCCGCGCCGCGGTGGAGGGTGCGCCACTCCTCGCGCAGCTTGCGGATCTGCCGCGCCAGCTCCTCGGGCGAGATCTCGGCGCCGACCAGCGAGTGCATGCGCTCGATCAGCTCGGCGCGCCGCGGTGCGACCCGGAACGTCTTCCAGTCCTTGAGCTCGCCGAGCCGCTCGTCGACGTGCTGCAGCTGGCGCGCATACCACTCGGGCAGCGCCGGGGCCTGGGGCAGCTTCTCGGCAATGGCATCACGCAGGCGCGCCGCACGTGCCGTGCTGCCGCGCTCCAGCGCCGCCTGCGCCTGGCGCAGCAGCCCCAGCAGGTGACGCGCCTCGGCCTCCTCCTCCCCCCGCCTGGCACGCTCGGCCTCGACCCGGGCCGCCCGCTCGGCTTCCATGAGCCGGGCCTGCTCGGCCGCCGCGGCGGCGGCAGCCTCGGCCTCGAGCTGTGCCTGGCGCAGCGCTTCCTCGGCCGCTCGCGCGGCCGCGCGCCGTCGTTCTGCCTCCGCTTCGGTCGCCTCGCGGTGCTGCGCGATGAGTTCGTGCGCGCGCTCGAGCTGCTGCGTCACTTCTCGTTGCAGGTCTGCCGACGCGTGCGGTGCGACCCCGCGCCAGCGCGCCTCGAGCCCCCGCAGCGCGGCTTCGTACGTTTCGTCGCAGGGCAGGGCAGCGTGACGGGCGATGGCGGCCGCGGCGGTGTCGACCTCGGCTTGCTGCTGCTCGAGCCGGCGCATCTCGGCGAGCTGACTGTCGCGCCTGTCGGTGAGGATGCGATGGACGGTCTTGTCGTTGCCGTGGCGAGTGGCCCGGATCAGCTCGCGCAACTGATCGGGGTCGTCGATGTGGCGGGCCGCCTGCTGGCGGAGGCGGGTGGAGCTGCCTTCCAGCACCCAGCGGCCGACCGCCGCCAGGTCGCCGGTCTCGAGCGCCTGAGTCAGGCTCGCTTCTTCTTCGCGCAAGCGCGCCGCGGGATCCGGAGGCGGCGGCGCCTCGGCCTTGGCCGGCGGGGTGCTGCCGTCCGGCGCTTCTGCCTCGGACGGGTCCTTGCCGAAGATGCGGGTGATCAGTGACATCGTGGGAACGGCCGGGTGGGTGCCCTGATCATATCAAGCGGCATTGGGGCGGCCCCGGGTGATCGCTCCTGCTCGTTGAACACCGGCGCGCTGAACCGCACCGAGCACTTCAGGTCGCCGTCCGCCGGACACTCGACCTGCCCGCCCACCCGGGTCGCAGAAAGCTTCAACCCGCGGACCACGGGATCGTCCTGGCCGGCGTGGCGCCGGGTGGCGAGCGCGCCGTCGCCGCGCGGTGGCGGCAGGAGCAGCGTCACCAGCGCGACGCCGGGCACGTCTGGATCGAGGCGGATCAGCAGGCCGCGTACGTCGCCGGCGCGCGCCAGGTCGAGTACCGGCAGCGCCTCGAGCCCCCCCAGCGATGCCTGGGGGACCTCCCGGTCCGCCAGCACGATTCGCAGCTCCGGCGTGAACGGCAACCGGCCGTCCGGGTTGCGGTGCAGGTGGGCGAACGCCTCGCGCAGATCGATGCGCTCGCCGTCGATCTCCAGGTAGCCCGTGGCGTGCCCGGGGTCGATCGCGGCGGCCGTCGGGACCACGGCGAGCAGGAAGAACACCAGGCTCGCCACGGCCAGCGCCGAGACGAGCGTCGTCCCGACGATCAGCAGCACGCTGCGCAGCAGGTGCGGCCGCATGAACACGATGCGGTGCCGCGCTGAATCGACATCGCCTGCTTCGAGTCCGCGAACCCTGAGCTCGTAGCGTCCGGCGAACGGCAGCGCGAAGGTTCGCAGCGTCACCCGCGCCCGCGACAGCCCGGACGCCACCATGCGAAGGAGGACCGGGCGACCGGGGACCTCGGCGCCGCCGGGCAGCCGCAGCTCGTACCTGAGCCGGCGAAACCGTGGCGTGAAACGCGGCCCCTGCATGCACAGCACGACCCGGCCCTCGGTCGGGAACTCGACTTCCTGATGTTCGCGCAGCGGCAGATCGCAGAGCCGGGCCTGCCGCTGCGTGCGCAGCATGGCCCGCACGAGCAGCCCCAGTGCGACGACGCAGGCCACGAACGACGACGCCAGCAGCCAAGGGGAGTCCACGTGCCCGAGGCTAGCTCGCGCCGCGGCGGACGCAATAGGTGTTCTCAGCCGGTCATCGTCAGGTCGTCGTCGGACACGTCGATCCCTTCGAGCGCCCGCGACAGCTCAGACGCGCTGGCGCGCGCAAGGTGCGCGGCGCCGCCGGTCTCGAGCCAGTGCTCGAACTCCCGCACCTTCATGGGCAAGGCGACGTGGCGGCCCTGCATCTCGTCGCAGCCGAGGGCGCGCAGCATGTCGAAGGTCGCCTCGTCGTCGATGTGGTCGGCGACCGCTCGCATGCTCATCGCCCGAGCCATCGCGACGACGGCGGCCGTCACGCCCTGGGTCCAGGGGTCGACGTAGAGATTGTTCACCAGCGCCGGGCTCAGCTTCATCGAGCCGAACGGCACGCGCCGGATCTGACCGAGCGAGCAGTACCCGGTACCGAAGTCCACGAGGCCGATGCGCACGCCGCAGCCGTGCAGCTCGGCCAGCATGGTCCGCGCGGCGTCCGGGGCGTCCGCGAGGCTCGCCTCGGACACCTCGAACTGCAGGGCGTCGGGCGGCAGGCGATGTCGCTCGACGGCGCCGCGCACGATGCTCGGCAGGCGCGGGTCGCGCAGCTGGCTTGCGCCGAGGCCAACGGACACCCTGAACTTCTGCACGTAGTGTTCGCGCCAGCCGGCGAGGCGCCGGCTGGCTTCCTCGATGGCCCAGCGACCGATCTCCTCGGCAACGCCCGACTCCTCGGCGATCGCGACGAACTCGCCGTGAGCCAGCGAGCCGAATTCCGGGTGGTCCCAATGGACGAAGCACTCGAGGCAGGTCGTCTCGAACGTGTCCACCGCGACGCGGGGCTGGAACTGCAGCTCGAGTTCGCCGCGGGGAACGGCCGCGCGCAGCGCAGACTCGATCTGCAGCCGGCGGCGCAGGCGCGACTGCGGCACGCTCGAGAAGAACGCGCACGCGCGCGGGGCGGTGGCGGTCTCGGCTGCCACGTGGGCCTTGCCGAGCAGTTCGGCGGCGTTCGTGCCGTCCGCGCCAGCCAGGGACACACCGGCGCTGATCGCCGGCGTGAATCCCGAGTCTGCCGGCAACGCGGACGCCGACAACGACTCGAGCACCGCCCGCGTCACGGTCGCGAGGTGGTCGACGGACTCGCTGCAGCGCACCAGCACCGCGAGTTCCCCCTCGGCGGTGCGGCACACCGGCGACTTCCCGGAGTGCCACGCGATCGTCCTGCCCTGGGCGATGCGACCGAGTTCCTCCTCGATGCGCCGGCCGGCCTCGGTGACGAGCCGCTCGCCGAATTCGCGGCCCTGGGCCTGGGTGATCCGATCGAAGGCGTGCACGCGGAACGCCACCACGGACGCGGCGGCGTCGCCGGCGGGCTCGGCGAGCACGCGATCGGTCTCCTCGCAGAAGTGACGCCGGTTGGGCAGGCCGGTCGCCGCATCGAAGTACGACAGCCGGCGCACCGACTCCTCCGCCGCGTGCAGCCGGGTCAGATCCTGCAGTGTGACGATGACGATGGCGCCCGCGCCGCTTGCCGTACCCTCGACGAGTTCGGCCTCCTGGTGCAGCCAGGTCGACGATCCGTCCGACGTCCGCACGCAGTGGTCGAGGCCGAAGCCGCCATTGCCGGTCGCGCAGGCGATGAACGAGGACCGCACGACTTCCCGATCGGCCGGATCGAGAAGGGACACGAACTGCTCGTACCCTTCGAGGCGTGTGGCGTCCAGGCCCAGCAGTTCGCCGACCATCGGCGAGAGATCCAGGGTCTGTCCATCGGCCGTCAGCTCCCAGTGGCCGACCCTGGCGATGCGCTGGGCGAGTAGGAGCTTCGACTGGCTCGATCTCAGCTCATCGCGCAGCTCGCGATCGCGCAGCAGGAACCGCACGCGCTCGACGAGCAGCCTCGGGTTGAGGCCCTTCTGGGCGAAGTCGCTCGCGCCCGCGGCGTAGGCATCGCTGATGGCCGTCAGGTCGTTCCGGCCGGTCAGCATGAGCACCGGCACCTGCCGCTGCCCGGCCTGCTGGCGGATGGCGCGGCAGGCCTCGATGCCCGTCATCTTCGGCATCTGCACGTCGAGGACGACGCAGTCCGGGTTCAGCTCAGCAAAGCGCTGCACCGCCTCCTCGCCGTCGCCAGCCGTGTGCACCAGGAATCCCGCGCCGGCGAGGGCCGCCTCGGTCAGCATCAGGTGAGACGGGTCGTCGTCCGCCATCAGGATGGTCGTGGTCTTGCTGGGCTTCATCGATCGGTCCTTCTCAGCCCGCGGCGGCGCGGCGCATCTCGGCCTGCAGGGCCGCGACCAGCGCGGCATAGTGGGGCTTCAGCCCGGTCGCGACGCGGCGCAGCGAGGCGCCGTCGCCGCCACTGCGGGCGAGGGTCTCGCAACGTTCGAGCATTTCCGCGAGTCGCCGTCCACCGAGGTTTGCGACGGGCGACTTGAGGGCGTGCGCAGCCTCGGCGAGGTCGTCGAAGCGGTTCTCTGCGAGCGCTGCGTCGATGCGCGCGAGTGCGTCGCTCGCCGAGCCGAACAGCGCATCGCACAGGCGCTCGAAGAGCTGCGGTTTGCCCAGGCCCCTGATGGCGAGCACCTGCTCCGGGTCGAGCACCATCAGTCGTACGGCACTGTCGTTGTTCGCAACCGGGGACTCGAACACAGAGGCGACCTCGGCATCGCTCAGCAGCGGGTCGTCGTCAGGCGACGCAGCCGGCTCCGGCAGGTCGATGACCGGTGCCTTCCGCGCGGGCATCGCCGCGGCGGTCGCGGGCGACACCGCCTCCGGCACTGCCACGGCCGTCTCGGCCGGCGGCTGCGGCGCCGCGGCCGGGCGCGCCGCGATGATGGGCTCCAGGAGCTCGGCAAGCTGCTCCGCCTTGAAGGGCTTGGCGAGGAAGCCGTTCATGCCGGCCGCGAGGCAGCGCTCGCGATCGCGCGCCATCACGTTCGCGGTGAGTGCGATGATCGGCGTGGCCGCCAGGCCGCGTCGCGCCTCGTCGCTGCGGATCGCCGCGGTCGCCGCGTAGCCATCCATCTCCGGCATCTGGCAGTCCATGAGGATGACGTCGAAGCGCTGTCGCCGCGCCTCGGTCACGGCGGCGCGTCCGTCGCCCGCGAGCACCGCGCTGCAGCCGAGGACCTCCAGCATCGCCACTGCCACCTCGCGGTTGATGGCATTGTCGTCCGCCACGAGCACGCGCAGGCCGAGCGAGGCCGTGCGCTGCAGGTCGGGCGCCGGCCGGCTCTCCGGCCGTGGCGGTTCGGCGACGGGCTGGATGCGCGGCTGCCGGGACGCCGCGAGGGCATTGTGCAGAAGCTGCTGGCGCACGGGCTTGCCGATCGTGGCGTCCGGTGCGATGGCGCGACCGTCCTCGAAGGACGCATCGAACCCGAGTGCGCTCAGCAGCACGACGTAGGTCTGCGCCAGAGCCGGTTCGAGCCTGATCGTGCGCAGGACTTCCTCCGTCGGCGCATCGGGCAGGCTGTGGTCGAGCACGAGCACGTCGAATGCACGCTCGCGGGTCGCGGCCTGGCGCAGCCGTTCGACGGCCGCCCTGGCCCGGTTGAGCGGCGTGACCTCGGCCGACCAGTTCGACATCATCTCGTCGAGCAGCAGCAGGCTTGTCGAGTTGTCGTCGACGACGAGCACGCGCAGGCCGCTGAACTCGTCGCTCGCCGCGTTCGGGACCGGAGCGGCCTCGCGCACCTCGAACGGCAGGACGAAAGAGAACGTGCTGCCTCGGCCCACCTCGCTGCGCAGCTCGATCTTCTCGCCGCCCATGAGACGCACCAGGCGATTCGCGATCGACAGGCCGAGGCCGGTGCCGCCGAGCCGCGAGCTGCCGCCGAGCTGGGTGAAGGCCTGGAAGACGCCGCTCTGGTCGTGCGCGGCGATTCCCGGCCCGGTGTCGCGGATGCTGAAGTGCAGCCGGCACTGGTCGTCGCGCAGGTCGTCCAGTCCGACGCGCAGCTCGACTTCGCCGCTTTCCGTGTACTTGACTGCGTTGGAGAGCAGGTTGCCGAGCACCTGCCGGATCCGCAGCAGATCGCCCATCACCACGCTCGGCACGGTCGGTTCGATGCGGCAGATCATCTCCAGTTTCTTGCGTTCGGCGCGCCCGGCGTAGAGCTGGGCGGCCTGCTCGACGAGTTCGCGCACGTCGAACGGTTCGAGCACGAGGTCCATCTTGCCGGCCTGGATCTTGGAGTCGTCCAGGATGTCGTTGATGATCTGCATCATCGTCTCGGCCGCCGCGCGCATCGAGTCGACGAAGCGTCGCTGGCGTTTGTCGAGTTCGGTACCCGCCAGCAGCTCCGCCATGCCCAGCACTCCATTCATCGGCGTGCGGATCTCGTGGCTCATGTTGGCGAGGAATTCGTCCTTGGAGCGCATGACGGCTTCCGACTTGCGCAG
>Ga0105103_10000432_pt1 | contig 23528 bp, 21 predicted proteins | sample PPLLaktember2015_2_FD_79107 | JGI IMG/M metagenome (GOLD analysis project Ga0105103, IMG submission 79107) | Freshwater sediment microbial communities from Prairie Pothole Lake near Jamestown, North Dakota, USA - PPLs Lake P7 Core (6) Depth... | ecosystem: Environmental > Aquatic > Freshwater >...
AATGCTAGGGATAGCTGGCGACCATGTCCGCCTCGTCGTCCGGCCCCCGCCCCGTGTCGAATACACGGTCGCGCGTCCTCACCGCCTACATCGCTGCGGTCGTCCTCGCGGGCGTTGCACTCCTGGTCGTGGGTCTGACCAAGGCCGAGTTCCGGCAGCCCCTGCTGTTCGTCGCCCTCCTTCTGGGCTCGATGACGACCGCGGTGATGAAGATCCATCTTCCCCTCTCGAGCGGGCAGGCCACCCTCTCGATGTCCTATTTCACCGACTTCCTGAGTCTCGTGCTGCTCGGGCCGCACGAAGCCATGCTGGTTGCGGGCGCGAGCGCCGCCACGCAGTCGATGACCATGCGCCGGACGCGTATCTCGGTGCGGCAGACGCTGTTCAGCAGCGCCACCCTGATCATCACGGTCCAGGCCGCGGGTCTGGCGGCCGGTCAGCTGGGCGGTTTCGATCTCACGGCGACCTTCACGGCCATCAGCAAGCCGGCCGCGGGCGGCGCGGCCACGTTCTTCCTGTGCAACAGTTGGCTGGTCGCGACGGCGGTCGCGCTGTCACGCGGGCGGTCCATCAGCACCACCTGGCGCGAGGACTTCCTGTGGGCCGGCCCCGCGTGTTTCGTCGCTGCCGGTGCGGCGACGTTCGCTGCCGCCGCGATGAGCACGCAGGAAGTGTGGCTGGTGCTCTTTGCCGCCGCCCTGCTGGGCCTGACGTTTCACAGCTACCGCGTCTACCTCGGGCGTGTCTCCGAGCATCAGGAACACATCCGCATCGTCTCCAACCTGCACCTGGCGACGGTCGAAGCGCTGGCGCGGGCGATCGATGCCCGTGACCAGACCATCGACCCGGAATCGGGCACCACGGAGAACCACATTCGACGCGTCGAGGCTCGCGCGGCCGCCCTGGGCGAAGCCGCCGGGATGACCCGCGACGAGGTGGAGGGCCTGAAAATCGCGGCCCTGCTGCACGACATCGGCAAGCTGGCCGTACCGGAACACATCCTCACCAAGCCCGGCCGGCTGACACCCGCGGAGTTCGACTACATCCGGCTGCACCCCACCGTGGGTGCCAACATCCTCAAGGCGGTGCCGTTCCCCTATCCGGTCGCTCCGTACATCCAGAGTCACCACGAGCGGTGGGACGGCACCGGCTATCCCGACGGCCTGCAGGGCGAAGCCATTCCACTCGGCGCCCGCGTCCTGGCGGTGGTCGACTACTACGACGCGCTGACGGCGAACCGACCCTACCACCGCGCCATGCGGCAGGAGGAAGCCATCGAGACGCTTCGGCTGGAAGCGGGCAAGGCGCTGGATCCCCGGCTCATCGATCTGTTCATGGAGGTCCTGCTGCTCACCGAGGACCAGGAATACGAAGGCGCGCGCGAACCGGTGCTCCCCGAAGTCAGCACCCTGCGCACGGGTGCACCGGCGACCGGCTTCTCGACCACGACGCCGGAGAGCCCCTCGGCCGCCGCGACGACGGTGTACCAGAGCATCTCGCAGGCCACCCAGGAAGTGCGCGCGCTCTACGACATCGCGCAGACCCTCGGCACCCGCCTCAGCGTGGACGACACGATGGGCCTGCTGACGTCGAAACTCAACCGGCTCGTGCCAGCCTCCTGCTGGGCCCTTTACCTGCCCGAAGGACGACGGGACGCGGTCCGCTGCCGGTATGCGTCCGGGCTCTCGTCCGACGGGCTCGAGGGGCTGACCATTCCCATCGGCGAAGGCGTCACGGGATGGGCCGCGCGCCACCTCGCCGGCGCCATCAACGCCCGCGCGGCCAGCGACTTCGATGCGGCGGGGGCGCCGAGCGTGGGGAGCCTGTTCCAGTCCGCACTGGCGTTCCCGCTCATCGACGGCGACCAGATGATTGCGATTCTGACGGCCTACCACGTCGACGAGCAGCCCTATACGGACGCCCACCTGCGGCTCCTCGAGCGTCTCAGCGGTCAGGTCGCGTCGGTGCTCGCCAACTCCATCCAGTTCGAAGGGCTGCGCGCCGCGTCGCTGACCGACTCGCTGACCGACCTGCCGAACTCGCGCGCGCTCATCGGTCACGTGGACCAGCGTCTGTCGTCGACCACCGACGGCACGGTGCCGAGCGCGATCATCATGATCGACCTCGACGAGTTCAAGACCATCAACGACGTGCACGGCCACCAGACCGGCGACGTGGCGCTGCAGACGCTGGCCAGCACGCTGCGGCGCCAGGTGCGCGCCTCGGACTTCTGCGCGCGCTACGGCGGCGACGAGTTCGTGGTGGCGCTCTCCTGCCAGGACCGGTCCGAGGCCGAGCGGCGCGCGGCCGACCTGCAGCGCGCGGTGGCCCGCCAGGTGATCACCGCGCCGAACGGCGCGCAGCTGGCCATGAGCATCAGCGTCGGTGTCGCCATGAGCGGAGAAGATGGACACACCTTCGAGGCGCTGCTGGAAGCCGCCGATCGCCGGATGTATGCCGACAAGCACTCGCGGAAGCTTGCCGCACGCCGCACCGGCGGCCTGAGTGCGAACATCCGCCTCGCTCGCTCGCGCTGACGCTCTCTGACGCCCGTGTCGCCCCGCTCTCCCCCGCGGGGCGACACGCCCTTTCCTCTCGTGCCGATGGCCGGCGCGAACCTACAGCCCCTCGGAACCGTGACGTGCGACTTCAGCGTCCTCAACAATAGAGCGTCGAATGTCATAGAATTCACGGTTGGGCAATCTTCATGCAACTTTGGCAGGCATCCGCATCATCCGTCGGCTCGAAAATCCTCATCGCTCTGACCGGGCTCGGCCTGTTCGTGTTCCTCATCGGACACCTGGCCGGGAACCTGCTGTTTCTCGTCGGTCCAGACGCGTTCAACCACTACTCGCATTCGCTGATCAGCAATCCCCTCATCTATCTGATTGAGGCAGGACTGGTCGGCGTCTTCTTCCTGCACGTGGCCAAGACCGTGGCCGGCGTGCTCGCCAATCGGGCCGCGCGCCCGACGGGGTACGCCAGCCGCCGCTGGGCCAAGACCAAGAACCCCAGGAGCCGCAAGAGCCTGGCCTCGTCGACGATGATCGTCACCGGGACGATCGTGCTGCTGTTCGTGGTCACGCACCTCTCGACCTTCAAGTTCGGCACCTACTACGAAACCGGCGAGGGCCTGCGAGACCTCTACCGGCTGCAGCTGGAGATCTTCAGCTCGCCGGGCTACGTGGTGTTCTACCTCATCGCGATGGGCGTCATCTTCTTCCATCTCTGGCACGGCATCTCGAGCGCGGCGCAGTCGCTCGGGATCAGTCGCGCCGCCGGATCCCCCGGCATTCTCGTGCTCGGCCGCGTGCTGGCGATCGTCATCGCGGGCGGGTTCTTCATCATTCCGATCTACACCTTCCTCCTCTCGAAGGGCGTGCTATGACGCTCGACTCCAGAATTCCGAGCGGCCCCATTGCCGAGAAATGGGACCGACGCAAGTTCGAAAACAAGCTGGTCAACCCGGCGAACCGGCGCAAGCACGAAATCATTGTCGTGGGCACCGGCCTGGCCGGCGCCTCGGCCGCGGCGTCCCTCGGTGAGCTCGGCTACAAGGTCAAGCTGTTCGGCATCCACGACAGCCCGCGGCGCGCGCACAGCATTGCCGCCCAGGGCGGCATCAACGCCGCCAAGAACTACCGCAACGACGGTGACAGCATCTACCGGCTGTTCTACGACACGGTGAAGGGCGGCGACTACCGCGCCCGTGAGGCCAATGTGTTCCGCCTCGCGCAGATGTCGGTGCTCATCATCGACCAGTGCGTCGCCCAGGGCGTGCCGTTCGCCCGCGAGTACGGCGGCCTGCTGGACAACCGCTCGTTCGGCGGCGCGCAGGTTTCGCGCACGTTCTATGCGCGCGGCCAGACGGGTCAGCAGCTGCTGCTCGGCGCCTACCAGTCGCTGATGCGCCAGGTGGACGCCGGTACGGTGACGATGTACCAGCGACGGGAGATGCTGGACCTCGTGGTCGTCAACGGCCAGGCTCGGGGCATCGTCTGCCGCAACCTGATCACCGGCGAGCTCGAGTCGCACGGAGCCAATGCGGTGCTGCTCTGCACCGGCGGCTACGGCACGGTGTTCTACCTGTCGACCAACGCGGTCAACTCGAACGTCACCGCCGCCTGGCGCGCCCACAAGCGGGGGGCGTACTTCGCGAATCCCTGCTTCACGCAGATTCATCCCACCTGCATCCCGGTCAGCGGCGACCACCAGTCGAAGCTGACCCTCATGTCCGAAAGCCTGCGGAACGACGGCCGCGTGTGGGTCCCCAGGAACCAGGGCGACCGGCGACCGGCCGACCAGATTCCGGAGTCCGATCGCGACTATTACCTCGAACGGCGCTATCCGAGCTTCGGCAACCTGGTGCCGCGCGACGTGGCGTCGCGTGCCGCCAAGTCGGTGTGCGACGAGGGCCGTGGCGTGGGCGACACCGGGCTGTCGGTGTACCTGGACTTCGCCGACGCCATCAAGCGCCTGGGCGCCGAGACCATCAAGGGCCGGTACGGCAACCTGTTCGACATGTACAAGCGCATCACCGATGAGGATCCCTACAAGATCCCGATGCGCATCTACCCCGCCGTGCACTACACGATGGGCGGCCTGTGGGTCGACTACGACCTGATGTCCACGGTCCCCGGGCTGTTCGTGCTCGGAGAGGCGAACTTCTCGGATCACGGTGCCAACCGCCTGGGCGCCAGCGCCCTGATGCAGGGGCTGGCAGACGGCTACTTCGTGGCGCCCTACACCGTGGCCAACTACCTGGCCGGCGCCAGCATGCCGGCGGTCGCCTCGGAACACGACGCCTTCAAGGAGGCCAAGGCCACGGCGCAGGCCCGCATCGACAAGGTGCTGTCGGTCAAGGGCAACCGCACGATCCGCGACTTCCACCGCGCGGTGGGCGCGATCTGCTGGGACCACGTCGGCATGGCGCGGAACGAGCAGGGGCTGCAGGGCGCGATCGGCGAGATTCGCCAGCTCCGTGACGAATTCTGGCAGAACGTGCTGGTCACGGGCGAGAAGAACAACCTGAATCCCGCCCTCGACTACGCAGGGCGCGTGGCCGACTACATGGAGTTCGCCGAGCTCCTGGCCCTCGACGCGCTGGAACGGCGCGAGTCGTGCGGCGGGCATTTCCGCGAGGAGTTCCAGACGCCGGACGGCGAGGCGCTTCGCAAGGACGATGATTACTCGTACGTGGCCGCCTGGGAATTCCAGGGAGTCGGCGCTCGCCCCGCCCTTCACAAGGAAGAGCTGGTGTTCGACGAAGTGCACCCCTCCCAGCGCAGCTACAAGTAGGACGCATTCATATGGCGATGACTGTCACTTTGAAGGTATGGCGGCAGGCGGGCCCCACCGCCGCGGGCCGCTTCGAGACCTACACGACGAACCACGTGCATCCCGACATGTCGTTCCTCGAGATGCTGGACGTGGTGAACGAAGAGATCATCAAGGCCGGCAAGGATCCAATCGCGTTCGATTCCGACTGCCGTGAAGGGATCTGCGGCAGCTGCGGCCTGGTCATCGACGGGCTGGCCCATGGGCCCGATCGCGGAGCAACGACCTGCCAGGTGCACATGCGCCGCTTCAGGAACGGCGACACCATCACGGTCGAGCCGTTCCGCGCCAAGGCGTTCCCGGTGATCAAGGATCTGGTGGTCGACCGCAGCGCGTTCGATCGCATCATTGCGGCGGGCGGCTATGTCTCGATCAACGCTGGCGGCGCGCCGGACGGCAACAGCATTCCGGTGGCCAAGGACGTGGCCGATCTGTCCATGGACAACGCGCAGTGCATTGGCTGCGGGGCGTGCGCGGCCGCGTGCAAGAACGCCGCGGCGCACCTGTTCACGTCGGCGAAGATTGCCCACCTCGGCCTGCTGCCCCAGGGCGCGCCGGAACGAAGCCGCCGGGCCATCCGGATGGTGGAACAGATGGATGCCGAAGGCTTCGGCAGCTGCTCGAACGAGGGCGAGTGCGAGGCGGTGTGCCCGAAAGAGATTTCGATCGCGAGCATCGCCCGGATGAACCGGGACTACGTGAAGGCGGCCGCCGGGAAGTAGCCGCCAGGGCTGGGGCTCCAGCGGTCTAGAGTTCCAGGGTTCTAAGCTTCGAGGAGAACCCGGGCACTGTAGAACACTGGAACCCCAGAGCAGTCCTCACACCTTGATTACGTCCACGAGCTCCTTCACGGCGCCGGCGGACTTGTGCAGCGCGGCCTTCTCCTCGGCCGTCAGCGGAACCTCGACAATCTGCTCCACGCCCTTGGCCCCGAGCTTCACCGGCACGCCCACGAACAGGTCGTTGATCCCGTACTCGCCCTGCAGGTAGACCGAGCACGGCATGATGCGCTTCTGATCCTTGAGGATTGCTTCCACCATGTCGGCGGCCGACGCACCCGGCGCGTACCACGCGCTCGTGCCCACCAGCTTGGTGATTTCCGCGCCGCCGTTCGCCGTGCGCGTGCAGATCTCGTCCAGCTTGGCCTGCGAGAGCATCCCCATCGTCACCAGCTCGGTGAGCGGAATGCCGGCGACCGTCGACAGCCGCGGCAGCGGCACCATCGTGTCGCCGTGGCCTCCCAGCACGAAGCAGGTGACGTCCGAAACCGAGACATTCAGCTCGGTCGCGACGAACGTGCGCATGCGCGCGGAGTCGAGCACGCCGGCCATGCCGATCACGCGCTCACGAGGGAAGCCGCTCAGGCGGTACACCGCCTGCGACATCGCGTCGAGCGGATTGGCGACCGGTACGATGATGCAGTTGGGCGAGTGCTTGACGATCTCCGCCGTCACGTCCTGCATGATCTTGTAGTTCACGTTCAGCAGATCGTCACGGCTCATGCCTGGCTTGCGCGGCATGCCCGAGGTGATGACGACGACGTCGGAGTTCGCGCTCGCGGCAAAGTCGTTCGTGCCCACACCGAGCACGCGTGCCGCGGAACCGTCGACGGCGCACGACTGATAGATGTCGAGCGCAACACCTGCCGCTTTCGACTCGGCGATGTCGACAACGACGACGTCCGCCAGTTCCTTTTGTGCGACGACGCGTGCCACCGTCGCGCCTACGTTGCCTGCCCCGCCGACCACCGTGACCTTACGATTCATGCCAGTCTCCTGAACGAAATTGACTTTAGGTCAGTTTGCCTCGCCGCTCGCGAGCTACGTCCACAAGTACTGTGGAAAACCTTGTGGAAAACACCGTGTGAACACCACGTAACGGCGCGCAATCTCGAAGAATTCTGCGGATTGCACCATTGATGATGCACCCACCGATCGTTGGTCCGACCTTTTCCAACGCGTCTGAACCTGTCATTATATCCAGCTCATACTTTCCCCGGAGATTCATCAGTGCGCATAGTTGTTGCCGACGACCTCCCCGTTTCCGCGCTCGACCTCTTGCGCGCCGAAGGCTGGACGATTGACGCCCAATCCGGCCGGACTCCGGACCAGTTGAAGATCGATCTCGCGGACGCGGACGCGTTGGTGGTGCGCAGCGCCACGAAGGTGACGCCCGACATCATTGCCGCGGCGCCGAAGCTGCGGGCAATTGCCCGCGCCGGAACTGGCGTGGACAACGTCCACGTCGAGACCGCGAGCGCTCGCGGCATCGTCGTGATGAACGCACCGGGTGCCAACAGCATCTCGGTGGCGGAGCTCGCGATGGCCCAGATCCTCTCGCTGGCACGGAAGCTGCCCGCGGCCGACGCGTCGATGAAGCAGGGGCTCTGGGACAAGAAGAGCTTCGTCGGCGAAGAGGTGCGAGGTAAGGTGCTGGGCCTTGCCGGTCTCGGGCGCATCGGTCAGGAGGTCGCGCGCCGCGCGCAGGCATTCGAGATGACCGTCATCGCCCACGATCCGTTCATCGCGGCCCAGGCGGCCGCGGATCTGGGCATCGAACTGGTCTCCATGGACGACCTGTGCGCGCGGGCCGACTACCTGTCACTGCACATGCCGTCCACGCCGCAGACGAAACGAACGTTCAACGCCGACCGGCTGGCGAGATGCAAGAAGGGCCTTCGCCTGATCAACACCGCGCGCGGCGACTTGATCGACGAGGCCGCGCTCGTGGCCGCCATCGAGTCGGGGCATATCGGCGGCGCGGCAATCGATGTCTACGACAGCGAGCCGACGAAAGACCACACGCTCCAGAAGCTGTCGAAAGTGGTGGCGAGCCCGCACATCGCGGCATCCACGCGCGAAGGCCAGGAACTGGTGGGCGTCGAAACGGCGTCAGCGCTGCGTGACTTCCTCAAGACCGGCGTCATTCGCAACGCGGTGAACTTCCCCGCCGTCGCGCCCGACGAGTTCCAGCGGCTGCAGCCGTACATGACCGTGGGCGAGCAGCTCGGGGCGCTGCTTGGCCAGATGGGCGAAGCGCGGATTGAAAGCGTCGGCATCCGCTACTACGGCGAACTGGCGGGCCAGCATCCACTCATCGTCAACGCCGTGCTCGTGGGGCTGTTCAAGGTCATCCTCTCGGAGCCGGTCACGGCCGTCAACGCCAGAGCCACGGCCGCCACGCGGGGGATCGACATCGTGGAGTCGTCGAGTTCGCGAGCGCGCAATTTCCGCAGCCTGCTGTCGGTCAAGCTGGTCACCGACGCCGGCGAGCGCTGGGTGGAGGCGACGGTCGCCGATCGCAATCCGCGACTGGTGCTGCTGAACGGCGTGCCAGTGGAAGCGCCACTCGCCGGGACCCTCCTGCTCATCAGCAATCACGACCAGCCGGGTGTGATCGGTGAGGTCGGCACGATCCTGGGTCGTCAGGGAGTGAACATCGCGAACTTCGCCCTCGGGCGAGGCGACAGCGGCGCCGTCGGCGTTGTGAATGTGGATGCGTCAGACAGCGCGGTGGTCGGTCTGCTGGATGAACTCCGGTCGGTGACCGCGATCAAGCACGCCTGGGTGGTGCGGGTCTGAACTGAGGCCTGACCGCGCCGGCAGCCGAGGACGGCTCAGCGGAGGCGCAACGTGCGTTCGCCGCCCGAGCTGTCCCTCAGGGTCACCATCGTCTCTTGCACGTCCGCCACCACGTAGCCGCCGGGTAGTTCGTCGCCGCGCTTGGCGAACACGAGTCCCTGGCCGCCGCCGCTGATGATGGCCGTGAATTCCGGCGCATCGGCCCCAGCCGTTGTCGCGATGCCCGAGAGGACGAACACCGGTGCCGGCGGCGGTGCAGGCACGTCGTCCACGGGTACAGCCGGGTCTTCGCCAGCAGGCGTCGACGACGATCTCGATAGCCCCGCGGACGGCGAGCGGGAGCCAAAGACAAACGGATTGCGTGAGGGCTGAGGACGGGCCGGCTGCCGGTCCAGTCTCAGCCGGAGTTGCTGGGTGAGCGGCGCGGCCTCGCGCGCCTGCTCCACGCCAAGCGCCCGCGGCCCCCGTGACTGAGAACCGGACTGCCCCCCCGGCGGCCGCGAGGCCATGCCGCCGCCGAGCGCCCAGCCAAGAGCCAGGCTCAGTGCCCCGACGAGCGCGACCGTCCGCCACTGCATGTTGCCCATTCTACCCCCGGGTATCGGGAGGAGTTCTCCCGGTCAGGAGGGCGCCTGTCCACCCGGAGGGTTCATGGTAGACTTCTGTGTGCCGGTCAGTCTGCCGTTCAAACTGACTGAATCGTCGGTGGTCGCGATCATTCCCGCGCGATACCAGTCCACCCGACTCCCCGCAAAAGCCCTCGCCGACATCGCCGGTCATCCGATGATCGAGCACGTCTATCGACGCGCCTCGGAGGCGCGGACCGTCACGGCCGTCGTGGTGGCTACGGATGACGAGCGGATTGCCCGGGTGGTGGAGGGATTTGGCGGCACCGCGGTGATGACGCGGGCTGACCACCCGACCGGCACCGACCGCCTGGCTGAGGTGGCTGGGTCGCTGGCGTGTGGAATCGTGGTCAACGTCCAGGGCGACGAACCGCTGCTCGACCCCGCCGTCATCGATGCCGTGACCCGCCCGCTGATGGACACGCCGACGCTCGAACTGTCGACCGCGTGCCGGACGCTGCGGTCGGACGAGGAGTTCGCCAACCCGAATGTCGTCAAGGTCGTTTGCGACCTGAGCGGCCGGGCCCTCTATTTTTCCCGTGCGCCGATTCCGTTTCCTCGCGGATCCGGGACGACCGCACCGGCCGCGGCGCGCGCGCACGTCGGCTTGTACGCGTATCGTCGCGACGTGCTCCTGCGGCTCGCGGCGCTGCCGCCGGTCGAACTCGAAGGTGTGGAAGGGCTCGAGCAGTTGCGCGCGCTCGCCCATGGCATCGGCGTCCACGTCGTGGAGACCGACCACCACTCGATCGGGGTGGACACACCTGAAGATCTGGCGCACGTCCGTCAGTGGCTCTTGACTGCTTCGAGGACCTGAGACCCCAACATGGAACAGACTGCTCGACCCACCAAGTACATTTTCGTGACCGGCGGCGTCGTGTCGTCACTCGGTAAGGGACTGGCCGCCGCCTCCATCGGTGCGCTGCTCGAAGGCCACGGCTATCGGGTCACGATGCAGAAGTTCGACCCCTACATCAACGTCGACCCCGGCACGATGAGCCCGTACCAGCACGGCGAGGTCTACGTCACCGACGATGGCGCCGAGACGGACCTGGACCTGGGGCACTACGAGCGCTTCACGAGCATGACCACGACGCGCAACAGCAACTGGACAACCGGCAAGATCTACATGTCGGTGCTTCAGAAAGAGCGTCGCGGCGACTACCTCGGCCGTACCGTGCAGGTCATTCCGCACATCACCAACGAGATCAAGGATTGCATCCGGGCGGTCGGCCGGGACGTGGACGTGGTGCTGGTGGAAATCGGCGGCACCGTTGGCGATATCGAGAGCCTGCCCTTCCTCGAGGCCATCCGTCAGTTCCGGCAGGACGTGGGCCGCGAGAATACCGTCTACGTCCACTTGACGCTGGTGCCATACATCGGCACGGCGGGCGAGCTCAAGACCAAGCCCACGCAGCACAGCGTGCGCGATCTGCGCTCCATCGGCATTCAGCCGGACATCCTGCTCTGCCGCACCGACCGGCCGCTGCCCCGAGACCTCAAGCAGAAGATCGGTCTGTTCTGCGACGTGCCCGAGGAAGCGGTGATCACAGCCAAGGACGTGTCCACGATCTACGAAGTGCCGCTGGTGCTGCGTGAAGAGGGACTCGACAAGGTGCTGTTGAAGCTGCTGGGCCTGCCGCAGGGCGAATCCCACATGCAGGCGTGGGAAGAACTGGTCGACCGCATCAAGCACCCCGCTGACGAGATCACGATTCACGTGGTCGGCAAGTACACGGGCTACGAGGACTCCTACAAGTCCCTCAACGAGGCGCTGTATCACGGCGGCTTCGCGAACCGGACGCGGATCAACATCCAGTGGGTGGAATCCGAGGCGCTCGAACAGGAGGGCGGCACGCGCCTGCTCGACGGCGCCCACGCCGTGCTCGTGCCCGGGGGGTTCGGTTCCCGCGGCACCCGCGGGATGATGAAGGCGGCGGAGTACGCCCGCACGCATGGCATCCCCTACTTCGGCATCTGCTACGGGTTCCAGTGGGCAACGGTGGAGTTCGCGCGCAACGTGTGTGGCCTCGAGGGCGCCGACTCGACCGAGGTCGACGAGTCGGCCCCGCACCGCGTGATCTACAAGCTGCGCGACCTGCTGGGCGTCGACGAACTGGGCGGGACGATGCGTCTGGGCCGGTACGCGTGCGAGCTGACCGACGGCTCACTCGCCCGTCGCATCTACGGCGCGCCGCTCATCCACGAGCGTCATCGCCACCGTTTCGAATTCAACTGCCTGTACGAGACGGCGCTGGCCGAGAAGGGGATGCGCATCTCGGGCCGTTCACCGGATGGCAAGTTCGTCGAGATTGCGGAGCTCCCGGGACATCCGTGGTTCATCGCAGTGCAGTTCCACCCCGAGTTCCAGTCGAGGCCCCTCAAACCGCACCCGCTCTTCAGCAGCTTCGTCGAGGCGGCCTTGCGTCAGAAGAACGGCATCCCCATGGGCACACAGTCGATGGCCTCGCATGGCTGATCCGACCCCGATGGTCCCTGTCTCGGCTGGCGCGGTGCAGTTCGGTCCGGGACAACCTCTGGGCTTCATGCTCGGACCGTGCGTCATCGAGAGCCGCGACCATGCCGTCGACATCGGTCTCGAGATCGCTGCCATCGCGAAGCGCACCGGTTACCCGGTGGTGTTCAAGGCGTCGTTCGACAAGGCCAATCGGACCTCAATCACCTCGTACCGGGGACCAGGCCTCGATGACGGGCTGCGCATCCTTGCCGAGGTGAAGTCGCGAACCGGCCTCCCGATCGTCACCGACATCCACGAACCGTTCCAGGCGGCGCGGGCGGCCGAGGTCGTCGATGTGCTGCAGATCCCGGCCTTCCTCTGCCGCCAGACCGATCTGCTGGTGGCCGCCGCCAGAACCGGGCGCACCGTCAACGTGAAGAAGGGGCAGTTCCTGGCGCCGAAGGACATGCGTCACGTGGTGGCCAAACTGACTGAGGCGGGCACGAGGCGGATTCTCCTGACCGAACGGGGCACGACGTTCGGCTACAACAACCTGGTGGTCGATATGCGCGGCCTGCCGATGCTACGCGAGTTCGGTTTCCCCATCATCTTCGACGTCACGCACAGTCTGCAGCTTCCTGGCGCGGGCGACGGCGTCACCGCCGGTCTGGCGGAATACATCGATCCCCTGTCGCAGGCCGGTGTCGCGGCGGGCGTGGACGGCGTGTTCATGGAGGTTCACGAGAACCCGCCGCAAGCGAAGAGTGATGCCGCCAACGCCCTCAAGCTCGATCGCGTCGAGGCTCTGCTCCACCGGCTCGTGGCGATCGACAGGATCGTCCGCCGTGGCTGACCTGACCCTGGCGCGCAGGGTGCTCCAGACCGAGGCCGCTGCCATTCTCGACCTCGTCAACCGGATCGATGGTTCGTTCTCCCTGGCGGTGCACCTGGTGCGCGACTGTCGCGGCCGGGTCATCCTCACGGGCATGGGCAAGAGCGGCATCATCTGCCGGAAGATCGCGGCGACGCTGTCGAGCACGGGGACCTCGGCTTTCTTCCTCCATCCGGCCGAGGCCGTCCACGGCGACCTGGGCGTCATCCGCTCGGATGACGTGGTCATTGCGGTGTCCTACAGCGGCGAAACCGAAGAGCTGACCCGCGTGCTCGAGACGATCAAGCGCCTCGGCGCGCAGTTGATCGCGATCACCGGGGGCATGAACTCCACGCTGGCACAGAGCGCGGACGTGGCGCTCGACTGTCACGTGTCGGAGGAAGCCTGCCCCATGAACCTGGTCCCCACGGCCTCCACGACGGCCGCTCTGGCCCTGGGTGATGCCCTGGCCATGGCCGTCCTCGTGGAAAAGGGCTTCCAGCCGGAAGACTTCGCCAACCTGCATCCGGGTGGAAAGCTTGGCAAGCGGCTGATGCGCGCGCGACAGTTGATGCACACGGGCGAGGCCGTGCCGGTGGTGTCTCTCGACACGGTGATGCGCGACATCATCTACACGATGTCCAGCAAGGGGCTGGGGATGACGTCGGTGATCGACGCGGACAGCCGGCTCGTCGGCATCGTCACCGACGGCGACCTCCGCCGCAAGATGGTCACGACGCCGGACATTCAGGCGCTGACCGCCAGGGACGTGATGACCTGCAATCCCATCACCATTGTCCCCGAGACACTGGCGGTCGAAGCCCTCGCCCTGCTCGAGCGGCGTAAGATCACCTCAGTCGTTGTCATCGACCAGGACCGCCGGGTGGAAGGCGTGCTGCACCTGCACGACCTGTGGCGCACGGAAATGGTCTAGCCTGGCAGGAACCATCACCGTGGATCTGGATTCGTCTCTGCCGCTCATCGCCGCGCTCATCGCGCTACTGCTCGGGCTGGCGATCGGCAAGGCCTGGGAGCGCTACAAGTTGCGCGACGGGCGGTGGATCGATCGGCGTAAGGCCCGCGATTCACAGCACTATGTCCTGGGACTCAACTTCCTCGTCTCCAATCAAATCGACCTGGCCATCGAGGAACTGAGCCGCGCCGCGCGCGTCGACGCCGACGCCCTCGAGATCCACATGATCCTGGGCAACGTGTACCGGGAGCGCGGCCAGGTCTCGCGCGCGATACAGGTGCACCAGGCCCTGCTGCAACGGCCCAAGCTCACGCGCCTCGAGCACAGTTACGTGCTGCTGTGCCTCGGTCTGGACTACAAGCGAGGCGGATTCGTCGACCGCGCGCTCGACGCCTTCAAGGAAGTCCTGCGTCTCTCGCCGGACAACCAGTACGCGCTGCTCTATCTCGAGAAGCTGCACGAGGAACAGCACCAGTGGGGCGAGGCGTATCGCATCCGCCGGCAGTTGGTGGATCTGAGCGGTCCAGACACGCAGCCCAGGAACCAGGCCATCCTCGCCTTCCTGGAGAATGCACTCGGGTCGGATGCGATGAAGGCCGGCGACATGACCGCGGCCGCCCGCCACTTCGAGTCGGCCATCTCCCTCGATGCGTCGACGACGCCGGCCTACGTCAACCTCGGAGAGGTGCGGCTGCTCGCCGGCGACACGGCCGGCGCCATGGCGGCCTGGAACCAGCTGATCGACGTCGCTCCGGAACGGGCGCACCTGGCCCTGCAGCGGCTGGAAAAACTCTACGACCGCGAGGGCGCGCCGAAGAAGTTCGAGGAACGGTGCCGCCACTTCATTGCCTCGCGACCGCAGGACTGGCGGGGGCGCCTCTCGCTCGGCATGCACCTCGCCCAGCGGGGCGATCCGCACACCGCGTTCGGCCTGCTGATCGAGGCGCTGGAGCAGAACCCGCACGGTCTCACCGTGCACCAGGCGGTGTGGACGGTCCTGTTGCAGCTCGATCTCGATCGGTCATTGGTGCAGCGCTACATCGAGTCGGCACGGGGCGCCGTCTTCTTCCTCGATCCGCACGTCTGCCTCAAGTGCCACTACCGCAGCACCGAACTGCTGTGGCAGTGCCCGCATTGTCACGAGTGGAATTCGTTCGTGGAGGAGCGCATCGCCGCGGCGCGTCAGGCCTCGGCCGAGATGTAGCCTCAGGCGCGGCCGGCTGCGCGAGCTCGGAGCGCGGTGATGACGGCGTCGACCGCGGCGTCGGTGGCTTCGAAACTCGTGCTGGTATCGATGACGTAATCGGCGCGCCGCACCTTGTCGTCGATTGGCCACTGCGCGGCCACCCGCTGCTCCGCCTGCGCCCGCGTGGCCGCATCCCGTGCCATCACGCGTTCGATCTGCATCGCCGGCGGACAGGCCGCGACCACGACCGCGTCGAACTCCCCCGCGCGACCGGTCTCGAACAGCAGCGGGATATCGGCCACGGCGACAGGCGTGGCCGGAGGCACGGCGGCGAGGAACCGATCGATGCCCGCGCGGACGGCCGGATGGACGATGGCTTCGAGATCGCGCCTCGCCGCGCTGTCCGAGAACACGATGGCGGCCAGGGCCGGCCGGTTCAGCCCGCCGCCCTCATCGAGAACCGCCGGCCCGAAGCGCCCGACAATCGCGCGCAGTCCTGGCGTGCCCCGGGCCACCACCTCGCGGGCAATGACATCGGCATCCACGACCGGCACTCCCGCCTGCCGCAGGCGCTGCGCGACGTAGCTCTTGCCCGTCGCGATGCCTCCGGTGAGCGCCACCCGCAGCATCAGCGCCGCAGTCCTGCCCTGCGCTCCGCCGCGGTGACGGTGTTGCCGAGGACCATGGCAATCGTCAGGGGGCCGACGCCGCCGGGCACGGGCGTGATCGCGCCCGCCACGTGCTCCACGTCGGGATGCACGTCGCCGATGAGCAGGCTGCCCTTCGCCTCGAACTGCTGCCGCTTGTGGCTGCCTTCCAGGAAGAATCGAGCGACCTCGGCGGGATCCGTCAGCCGGTTGATGCCGACATCGATGACCGTGGCGCCGGGCTTGATGAAGTCGGGGGTGACGAACCCCGGGCGGCCGATGGCCGCAACCAGGACATCGGCCGTACGGCAGACCGCCGGCAGATCAACCGTCCGCGAATGGCAGATCGTAACCGTCGCATCGCGATGCAGCAGCAGCAGCGCCATCGGCTTGCCGACGATGTCGCTGCGGCCGATCACCACTGCATGCCGTCCCTGGAGGGGAATGCCTTCCCGATCGAGCAGCTCCGCACAGCCCAGCGGCGTGCACGCCACCAGGGTCTGGCGCTTCTGCACCAGCCGTCCGACGTTGATCGGATGGAATCCGTCGACGTCCTTGGCCGGGTCCACCGCGTCGAAGACCCGCTGTTCGGCGTCGCGGCCCATGGCCGCGGGCAACGGCGACTGCACCAGGATGCCGTCGAAGGCATCGTCCCTGTTCAGGCGATCGACGAGTGCGAGGGCCTCATCGACGGAAGCGGTCGCCGGCAGTCTGAACAACTCGCCCCGGCAGCCATGCCGAGCCACGGTGGTGATCTTGTTACGGACGTAGATCTCTGACGGTGGGTCCTCCCCCGCCAGCACCACGGCAAGGCCCGGAGGCCGGCCGGAATGACGCATGAACGCGTCTACACGGGGCTGTACTTCGGCCCGCAGGCGCGCTGCCCAGGCTGTTCCGTCGAGTCGCCGTGCCGTCATGAAAGATGTGCCCCGAACGAAGACGGGGCGGCTGCTGCCAGCCGCCCCGGTCACGTGAATGCGCCGAAGAACTGCCTCGAACGAGCGGGCTACTTCTCGCCCGTCGCCTTGGTCATGCCGAATCCGATGGCCCATACCGCGACGGACACGGCGAGGAGCTGGAGGCCGAAGGTATCGGCCTGGTCTGCCGTGATCCCGATCTCGTGCCACTTCGCGGTCGTCTCGTTGGTGATCCCGAACTCCGTCATGTAACCGAGGATGGCGACACACACGGCGTTGAAGATGAGCAGCAGTCCCAGCGTGGTGATGAAGTTCGCCAGCGATTGCATCGGGGTTCGGCCGGCCGCCTCCTGCTTGTTGACGAGCGGGCTGTGCGTGCGGCCGTAGAACCAGTAGATCACCATGCCGATGTCCAGCCACACCAGGAAGCGGACCCAGGTGAGCACCGGCAGGCTCAGCATCAGGTAGGCACACGAGAGGATGCCCAGCACCGGGAAGATCGGCCCGAACGGCACGCGGAACGGCCGTTTCGCCTCGGGCCGCTTGACGCGCAGCGTCAGCACGGCCGCACAGACGACCACGAATGCGAACAGCGTCCCGATGCTGGTCATTTCGCCGACGACCTGGATCTGGGTGACGCCCGCCACCAACGCGACGATGACGCAGGTGATGATCGTGGTGATGTAGGGGGTGCCGAACTTGGGGTGGACCTTGCTGACACCCTGGGGCAGCAGGTTGTCGCGGCTCATCGCGAAGAAGATGCGCGGCTGGCTCATCAGCATGACCAGCAGCACGGACGTGATGCCGGCGACGGCGCCCGCGCTGACCAGGCCGGCCGCCCAGCCCTGGCCGATCACTTCGAGCGCAAAGGCGACCGGGGCGTTGAGGAACTTCACCGAGTCCGCCTGGGCCACCATCGGCACGCCCGGCAGCGCCTCGGCGAGCGCGCGATACTCCACGACCGGCACCATCCCCGTCAGCACGGCGCCGACCATCAGATAGAGAATCGTGCACACGACCAGCGAGGCGATGATGCCAATCGGCAGATCGCGCTGCGGGTTCTTCGCTTCCTCGGCGGTGGTCGAGACGGCGTCGAAGCCGATGTAGGCGAAGAAGACCACGGCTGCCGCCGCCATCACGCCCGGCCACCCGTAAGGCGCGTAAGGCTCCCAGTTGGCGGGCTCGACATAGGTGATGCCGGCGGCGAGGAAGAACAGGACCGCGGCCAGCTTGATCGCCACCATGACGGCATTGAAGCGAGCGGACTCGCGGATGCCGATGACGAGCAGCACCATGATGGCGAGCACGATCAGCACCGCGGGCAGATTGATGATGCCGACCGGAGGCGCGGCAGACAGGGCGACGGGCAGGGTGATGCCGAACCCGGCGAGCAGCCGCTGCATGTAGCCGCTCCAGCCGATCGCGACCGTCATCGAGCCCACGGCGTATTCGAGGATCAGGTCCCAGCCGATCATCCAGGCGACCAGTTCACCAAGGGTCGCATACGCGTAGGTATACGCGCTGCCGGCGATGGGAATCATCGAGGCGAACTCCGCGTAACACAACGCGGCGAACGCGCACGCCAGGCCCGCGGCCAGGTACGACAAGGTGATCGCGGGGCCCGCCTGATTGGCTGCCGCCGTACCCGTCAGGACGAAGATGCCGGTTCCGATGATGGCGCCGATCCCGAGCAGCGTGAGATCCCAGGCCGTCAGGCTCCGCTTGAGCGATTTGCTGCCATGCTCAACGTCGCCGACGAGTTGCTCGAGCGACTTCGTTCTGAACAGATTCGAGTCCATTCGACCTCCGGGCCGGATTGTAACGCAGATGAGTTGTCGTCGCCCTGCATTCGATGGCACATCTGCAGCGGGTCGCTCACCGCCCGGGGGAGCGGCGGCCTAGCGCTGCCAGATACTGACGTGCCCTCACCAGCGGATCGCCCTGCAGCAGGTCGGAGATGACGCACACCGACGCGGCCCCCGCCTCGAGAACCGACGGCGCCCGATCGAGCTTGATGCCGCCAATCGCCACCACCGGAATACCGCGCTCGCGCGCCAGGTCGGCCACCGTTCGTACCAACGCCAGTCCCACCGCCTCGTAGCCGGTAGCCTTGGTGCAGGTCTCGAAGACGGGACCGATCGCAATGTAGCTGACGGGTTGATCCAGCGCGAGCATCGCCTGCTCGACCGAATGCGTCGACAGGCCCACGATGGCGCGCTTCCCCACCAGCGCGCGCGCCTCCGCAACCGGCATGTCGTCCTGCCCGACGTGCACACCGGCGGCACTCGTGAGCATCGCGATCTCGGGACGGTCGTTGACGATGACCGAGGCTCGATTGCCGGCGCGCGCCACCACGCGAGCGACGAGGTCGAGCAATCCGGCGGGACTGTCGTGTTTGGCGCGGACCTGCAGGAACGAGACGCCGCCCTCAAGGAAGGCGTCGGCGACGCGCATGACCTCGCGGCCGGCTCGGTCGCAGGCGTCCGCGTCGAGGACCGCGTAGAGCGGTGGAAGGATCACCAGATCGGCAGCCTAGGCGCTCTCGGCCAGCGTCGACGGCTTCTTCACGGGCAGGAAGCGCTCCATGAAGTGCGTGCTGAGCCGTCCGGCCACGAAGTCGGGATCGTTCAGCACCTTCAGGTGCAGAGGGATGGAGGTCTTGATCCCCTCCACCACCGACATCTCGAGGGTGCGCTTCATGCGCGCGATGGCCTCCTGCCGATCACGCCCATGCACGATGATCTTGGCGATCATCGAGTCGTAGTTCGGCGGAATCGTGCACTCCGCGTGCGCGGCGGTGTCGACGCGCACCCCAGGGCCGCCCGGGATGCTGAAGGCGTGGATGGTGCCCGGTGAGGGCACGAACGTCACCGGATCCTCGGCGTTGACCCGGCACTCGATGGCATGGCCGGTGAAGGTGACCTCGCTCTGCTTGAACGAGAGCCGTTCGCCGGCGGCGATACGGATCTGCTCCTTGACGATGTCGATACCGGTGACCCATTCGGTCACGGGATGTTCGACCTGGATGCGGGTGTTCACTTCCATGAAGTAGAAGTTCCCCTTCGCATCCATCAGGAACTCGAACGTGCCGGCGTTGGTGTACTGAACCGCGCGCGCCGCATCGACGACGACCGCGCCCATCCGGCGCCGCACCTTGTCGGAGACGGCAATCGACGGCGACTCTTCGATCAGCTTCTGGTGACGGCGCTGAATCGAGCACTCGCGCTCGCCCAGGTGGACGACGTTGCCGTGGTGATCGCCGAGAATCTGGTACTCGATGTGACGGGGCGAATCGAGGTACTTCTCGATGTAGACGTCGCCAAGACCGAAGGCCGCCTCGGCCTCGCGCTGCGCCGTGCGGAACGCGTGCGCCAGTTCTTTCGGCTCCTTCACGATGCGCATGCCGCGGCCGCCGCCGCCGGCCACGGCCTTGATGATCACCGGGAAGCCGATCTCCCGGGCCACCTTGTTGGCGATCTCCTCGCTCTCGACCGGTCCATCGCTGCCGGGCAGCATCGGGACACCGGCCTTCTTCATCGCCCGGCGGGCCTTGGCCTTGTCGCCGAGCAGGCGGATGACGCTGGGATCCGGCCCGATGAAACGGATGTGGCACGCCTCGCAGACCTCTGCGAGATAGGCGCTCTCCGACAGGAAGCCGTAGCCGGGGTGAATCGCGTCCGCGCCGGTGATTTCCGCGGCGCTGATGATGGCCGGGACGCTCAGATAGCTGTCCGCGCTCCGCGCCGGCCCGATGCAGATGTCCTCGTCGGCGAAGCGGACGTGGAGCGAGTTCTCGTCCGCCTCGGAGTACACCGCCACCGTCTTGATGCCGAGCTCACGGCAGGCGAAGATGATTCGAAGCGCGATCTCGCCGCGATTGGCGACCAGGATTTTCTTGAACATGGTGTCAGGATTTGAGGCGGATGGCGAAGAGACGCTCGCCATACTGCACCGCCTGCCCGTTCTGCACGTAGATGCTCACGACCTCGCCGTCGTGCTCCGAGTCGATCTCGTTCATCAGCTTCATCGCTTCGATGATGCAGAGCACCTGGCCCTTGCGCACCGCGTCGCCCACCTCGACGAACGCCTTCGCGCCAGGTTCCGCGGAGCGATAGAACGTGCCGACGATCGGCGACGTGACGATGGCCAGATCCTCGCCCGCCGGTTCCGCCGCCACGGCGACCGCGGCGGGGGCCGCAATCGGTGCGGCGGGCGCGGGCGCCGCGAACACGGGCGCCGCCAGGTGCTGAACGGCCGACCCGCTCTTCACGCGCAATTTGAAGTCGGCCCGCTCCAGTTCGAACTCACTCAGTTCGCGGTCGCGGATGAAGTCGATGAGTTGCTTGATCTCGTCCAATGTCATCAGGTCGCTCGCACCACGTCGACCGGCTCGGTCAGCCACTCTGGCCCCGCCTCGGTCGACAACACGTCGTCCTCGATTCGCACACCGCCCCAGCCCGGGAAATACACACCGGGCTCGAGCGTGAACACCATGCCGGCCTGCAGCGGGCCCTGTGAGACGCCCGCTCGTCGACGCGACAACCGGGGCCGCTCGTGCACGTCCAAACCGAGCCCATGGCCCAGCCCGTGCCCGAACGCATCCCCCAAACCTTCCTGCTCGAGCACCTGCCGCGCCGCCGCGTCCACATCCTCGGCGTCGGTTCCCACCGTCGCGGCATGGAACGCCGCCCGCTGTGCCCTGGCGACCGCATCCCAGCAGGCGTGCTGTCGGGGCGACGGCGCCCCGAGGATGACCGTCCGGGTCATGTCCACGGCATACCCGCGGAACATCCCGCCGAAATCAATCACGACCAGGTCGCCTTCCGCAAGCGACCGATCTCCAGCCCGATGGTGCGGTATGGCCGCGTTCGGTCCGGAGGCGACGATGGTATCAAACGCCGGCTTGTCAAAGCCCTTCTGGCGAAGCTCCCATTCGATGATGGCGGCGAGACCGCGTTCTGGCAATCCCGCTAAGGCTTTAGGGATTATACACTTAGCGACGTCTGAAAGTCGCCGCCCCGCCTCCCGCAAGGTGGCCACCTCCCAGGTATCCTTCACCTCCCGCAGGCGCTCGACGGCGCCGTCCAGCGGGAACAACTCGGTGAGCGTCCCTGACGTCTCCAGCCGGCGCGTCAGATCCAGATGCTGGCGCACGGTCATCGCCTCGGCCTCGATTCCCAGGCGGACCGGGCCGAGCCGTGCCAGCTCGGCCACCAAGCTTTCCTCCTGGCTCCCCCCGGGCGGCGCCACCACAGCTCCAAGGCCCGGCACCTGGCTCGCAAGCTGCCGCAGCTCGCCACCGTATCTGGAATCGCTGATCAGGACAAGGTGCTGCGGCGTGACGAGCAGCACGCCGGCACTGCCGAAGAACCCGGTGAGATAGGCGATGTTCTGGGCGTGAGTGACGAGCAATGCGTCGAGACCTTCCTTCTGGACGAGCCTGACGACCGCTTGTCGGCGAAGGCCGAGATGCTCGGCTGGCGCCGATGCCATCACGACGACGTACGAAGGGCGTCGAGCCAGCCTTCGAGTTCACCGAGCACTTCGGCGTCGGCGTCGGCGGCGACAGCCTGAAGGACGGCGTCGGACGGCGACTGGGCGCCCCGTTGGCGGAGGCCTTGCTCCAGCTGTCCGAATGGATCCTGAGGCAGGGGCGGTGCCTGCGGAATGGCGACGGGCCGCGTCCCATCGATGGACGCCGCGAGCACGTCGAGGGCGTTGATCGATGGCGGGGTCTCGGCGCCGAGCTGCTCGACCAGGCGGTCGAAATCGAATAGCGCCTCGACGGAGACTTCCGGCTCGGGTGGTGCCGGCGGTGCCACCTGCTTCTCCATCCGCTCGACGGTCTCCTCCAGGTCGGGATCGTGGCGCGCCAGCTCCAGTGCGCGGCGGTAATACACCAGCGCCTCGCCCATCTCGCCGCGCCGCTGGTGGATCTCGGCCAGTCCACGAATGGCCGCCAGGTTGTCCGACGCGTTCGACACCACGATGGACAGCTCCGCGTGAGCCTCCTCCAGCCGATCGAGTTCCACCAGAGCCCGGCCGAGGGTCACTCGTGCCGACAGGTACCCGGGATGACGCTCGAGCCCGGTCCGGCAGACGCCAATCGCCTCTTCATTGGCACCCACCCGCCGCAGTTCCTCCCCAAGCTGGGCGAAGGCAATCGACGAAGGGTCGGCGGCGACCCTTCGCTGCAACTCGAGGATACGGGGACTGTCTGGTGCCAAGATCTGAACCCTACGGAGTAACGGTCACCGTCTGCGAAACCGTCGTTGCCTGGAACGCATCGTCGGTGACGGTCAGCGTCACGACGTAGGAGCCAGCCGTGTCGTAGCGCTTGGCGACCGTGACGCCACTCCCGGTGCGGCCGCTGCCGAAGTTCCAATCGTAGGCGACGATGCGGCGGCCACTGGCGGCTCGCGACGCCTCGGCCGAGAAGAAGATGTCCTGACTGGTTCGCGGCGCCGTCGGCGAGAAGCTGAAGGACGCCGTCGGCGCGGTGCCTGCCGCCACGGTCACCGTCTGCGACGTCGCTACCGACTGTCCATTGAGATTGGCCGCCCGCAGCGTGACCACGTAGCTGCCAGCGGCGCGGAACTCGTGCGTGGTCACCATCCCCGTCGACGATCCGCCGTCGCCGAACGTCCAGGAGTAGGTGCAGTTCGATCCACAGGGCACGCCGTTGTCCGTGGTGGCCGAGGCGTCGAAGATGACTGACTGGAACGACGACACCGCGGTCGGCGAGTAGACGAACTGGGCCGTGACGCGATTCGGCGGCAGGATCACCGTCGTCGGAATGACCCGGATGTCGACCTGCCGATCCACCGCGCCGCGATAATCCCCGCCGATGGGCGTGAACCTCAGGGTGACGACGGAGCCGGCGTCGGCGGGCGCCGAGGTCCCCGGCGGCGCTGTGTAGGTGACGCGCGCGC
>Ga0105103_10000433_pt1 | contig 23517 bp, 25 predicted proteins | sample PPLLaktember2015_2_FD_79107 | JGI IMG/M metagenome (GOLD analysis project Ga0105103, IMG submission 79107) | Freshwater sediment microbial communities from Prairie Pothole Lake near Jamestown, North Dakota, USA - PPLs Lake P7 Core (6) Depth... | ecosystem: Environmental > Aquatic > Freshwater >...
GAACGGGATGACTCCCGCCACTCCCGCCTCCGGGACCTCGGGAGCCACAGTGGGTACTGCGCTGCCGAACGGCCCTGTAATGTCCTGCTTTGCCATGTATTACTCTCCTTTGTAGATTTGGTCAATGAGCTTTAAGTAATGCCTCTGCCGGCGTGTCTCGAGGAGACGTGCCTTCGGATCAGCGCTGTGATACCATGCTGCGGTTTGCTTGAACGCCTCTTTTGCCAGCTCCGGGTGCCCGTTCTTCAGGGCGTTCAGGAACACGCGGTACTTCACTGCGGTCGGGGTGAACTCCGTCTTAGACTTCTGCGCCGTGGCAAAGGAATTGCCTGAGTGGTACGCAAGCTCAGACAGGAGCTGAAACGTAGCCTTGGAGTTCGGGTTCAGCTTGAAGTCATTCGTAACCCTGCGACCGCTTAGCGCGGCCTCATTAGACGCAGCTAGGAAGCTCTTGGTGATCGCCTCGCTCGAGACCTTACCGTCAGGGCCTGCCTTCGGGTAGTGCGGGTTCTCAGAGCTGATACCCACGCCGACAGACATGAGCGGCTGCCCAGTCTTGCGGTGCTTACGGCCCGACGCGTCCTTGTGCGGCGTGCCCACCAGTCCCTCGTGTCGCACTAGGTTATCGCGGAAACCGAATACCCATTCGTCGTTCACGCCAACAGTGTTCTGCCCGTTGTACCGGATCGTCGCACCGCCTGCGCTGTGCTCCCGGCCCTTGCCGAAGATTTGGCCAGCCTTCTCGGTATCCGCCTTAACGCGGGCCTCGACTGCCTTTGCCACCTCGGTCGGCTTGAGGTACCTTGGGTTCCCGATCTCAACTCCCTTCGAGTCCAGCTCAGTCGCCTGAATGCCCCGGTGTGTGTACTGCACGTGCCAGCGGGAATCCCGCTTGGTTTCCTTCAGGATGTCGTCGAGCGCTGGGCCGATCTGGGAGACGTTGCCCGGAGCCACTCCGAATACCTCGGAGGCGTTCGCCTTGTGCGGCAGGATGATTGGGCCGTTCCGCGTCTTGATCGTGCGGCTCGCCACATCCGCCTTTGCCAGAATCATGAGCTGGGTGGCGTCGGTGAGCGGCTGCGCGAGCTGGATGCGGCTCCCGGCGAGCGTGAGTTCCTCCTTGAGGTTCTTCACGTACTTCTCAGCCACAGGGCTATCGCCCCACAGCCCGCCGTCACGCTTGCCCATACGGGAGGGAATCTCGATCCCCTTGTCCGCTGCTGCCTCCTCACTGAACATGGAGGAGATTGATCCCCACACGGACTCGAACAGGTTCTTAGGCTCGAGGTCCCCCACAGCCTTCTGCATCACTGCGCCTGCCCCAGTGTTCAGGGCTGCGCGCATTGCCGGCGTCATTGCGTTCTCGCGTGCCTCGGTGTCTGCGGCCTCGGCCAGTGCAGCGTCGAGCGAGCGCGACCACGGCTTTTCCTGCAGCGCCCACACGCGGGTGAGGAACGTGCGGTCCTGATCACTCATGCCCGACAGTAACTGCATGCGGGCGTTCATGTTCGGATTCGACCCACTTTCGGCGCGTGTGACTGCCGCTGAGATAGTCTCGTACACCTGCTTATGCTGCGGGAGCACAGTGCCGTCAGGCTGGCGGATTTGGCGGAGGCTCGAGCTGAGCATCTCACCTGCGCGTTGGAACGCACCATCAGTGCCGTTCACGCCTGCGGTGAGGTACGAGTTCAACCGGACCTCTGGCGTTGCACCAGACTTCGCGAGGTGCTCGTCAAGCGCCTTCATGGTCTGCTCTTGCGTGGCCCCGGCAGTGAATGCACCGTGCGTGTTCCCGGTGAGGGCGAACTGGTACAGGTTCGCGCCGGCCTGCGTCTGTAGCTGCTTCACGGTGAACGCCTTCAGGATGCCTGCCGCCTTTTCACCCGTGATTACCTTGCGCTGCACGAGAGGCTCGAGCGTCTGCTCAAGCTCCACGTACCCCTTGTCGAACTTGTTCTCTTGGATGTGCGCCTCGATGGTTGCCACCGTGGTGAGGTCGCGCCAGTTCCGTTGGTCGTTCGTGCGGGACTGCGCCTCGCGGTACGCGCCTGCGATCTGCTGCTGCTTCTCCATCGGCAGGCGGGACAGCAGGGTGCTCGTGCCACCCTCACCATCGGGCATCGGGTTCTGGGCGAGGAAGTCGTACATCTCGGTCGAGTCGTTCATCAGCGTCATCTTGAGCATGTCGAACGTCATGGTCTGCTTCACGTCCTCGGGGAGGGCCGCGTCCATCCACACCGAACCTACCATCGTGCCAGCGGTGCTCTGCACGTGCGCGTTGAAGTCCTTCTCGGATGTGTCACCCATGCGGAACTTCGCCTGCGCTTCACCAAGGCTGGCGAGCGCGACGCTATGCTGGGTGGCCACGGCTTTCCGCCGCTCCTCGATGATGAACGCGGTGTGCTCGGCAGTCCAAGTCTGAACTGCGGCGCGGTCCTGCAGGAGGAGCTGGCCGGTAGCGGCTGCACGTGCCTCGCGGCTCATCCCGGCGATACCGGGCATGATCTCTGCGCGGCGCTTTGCGAGGTAGCTCTGCAGGTCCTCCGGGTTACCTTCCCGGAGCTTCTTGATGTCTAAGTTGAACTTCGCCTCGGAGTCTGCGAGGGCGAGCTTGCCCATCGTGTCGCGGTACCCGGCGACTTTCCAGTCACGGGTGAGGGAGTTCCCCTGCAGCTCAGCCTCTGACTCGACAACACCAGCCGCAGCCTGCCCTTCGAGGTACAGGTTGCTGAACTCGATGTCGGCCATCTTGTCAAGGTGGTCTGCACCTTGGCGGGCGAACTGCGAGAGCATGTTGTCGCGCCAGTCGGCGTCACCAACTTGAATGGCAGCGCCAGTGGCTTGCCCCGGGCCACCCACCTGCCCCTGTAGGGCGGTGCGCTGGTCCCGTACCCCGAAGTCCGGGGCGTCGTACTTACGTGTTACCATTGAGTGCTCCTAGTGTTTACTTGCCGAGGCCGAGGGTCATCTTGCGCGTTGCGTACCCCGAGGCGAACTGTGCCGCGCCGCCGAGGGCCGCGCCGAGTAACATCTGCCCTGTGCTCGGGCCGACGTCCGTGATGGGGCGAGGCGCGGTGGCGCTCTGCTCCGTGTTCAGTACCATCATCTGCAGGTCCAGATTGTGCTGATCCAGAGAGTTCTCGTACTCTGAGTTCGTCAGGTCGAGAGCCTCCTGTGCCTTCTGATTGATGTCGCTGATCGCGGCGGTAGTACTTGCCCCGATGCTCCCGGTCGCTGCGTTCCCGAGCGTGACGTCTGCCCGGGCGGCGAGGGCGGCGGCGGATACGCCTGCGCCCTGCTGCGCGAGCTGCTTCTTCTTCAGGCCGAGCTGCATCTGCGAGAACGCAGTCGAGTACGAGTTCCTGATGGTTGTGTTCAGCCGCTCCTTCGCGATAGCCACACCCTCGGCCTTGCTCACCGCGTTCGCGTTGCGCGTGGCTGAGTTTGCTGCGGCGTTACCCGAGAGCAAGCTCCCGCCCACCGATAGGGCGGCACCTCCTGCCATAAACCAAGTCATGATTCTACCTCCGAAAAGTCTGTTGCGATAACCTCGCGTTCGATGTCCGCTAGGTCGGTCTTGTCTGTGACGTGCACCGTGGTCCACACAGTGTCCTCGATGACGTGCACGGCCCGCTTAGTCCCGGGCGATGACACGAAGGTGCACGGAGCGCTTAGCTCGAGTACACCATCGTGCTCTGTGAATACTTGCACGCGTCCTTTACTGATCACGTTCACATGCGCGTGCTTGTGAATCTTACCTACCACTACCATGCCGGCTGGCAGGAACATTTCCCTGCCGTACGCGCCGGGTGCGAAGTGGTGCTTCACAGGGCACGACTCCGGGCCTACAGCGTGCCCCGAGTCTAGGATGCGCTGCTGTAGCCGCAGGATGGCGCTGCGTCGCGCCGCCTGCATTGCCCGCTTGGGCACCACTTCGATCTGCATGATTATCTCCGTTTGATTTTGGGATGGAACTTCGCCACGTACTCAAGGAACGTGATATTCAGCTCACCAGTATCCTCCGTGAACACCTCCATGTTCGTGCTGCGCATACGCGTCCTGCACGGCACGACACTCGCTGCGGTCTCACTGAACAGACCTCTGCCTAGCTCTAGCTCGGAGCTGGTCCACGTTAGAGTCGGGACGTCTACCTCCTCGCCCTCTGCCGCGGAGTCGGACACCACCACATTGAACTCCGAGGAGCCTTCGGTGCCGACCAAGAAGCGTAGCAGGGTAGCCTTGCCGCTGTGGATCACCTTGGAGTCGTAGTCCCGCACTACCGGGGCCGATGGGATGAACCCGCTGTAGTACCTCGCCCCGATGCCTACTGTTCCGCTCGGGTGGGATAGCACCGTGGTGAACTCAGTGCCGGCCTCATTCAGCGTTGCGCCGACAGGCTCGCCAGCGAGTGCCCCAGTGAGCAGCACGAGCGAGAGCTTCTCCCCGACTGCCGGGTCAAACGCGAGCAACCACGCCGGGATTGTCACGACGTGATCGACGATCTCCGCCGTGGTGTATCCGTCTAGGAATGGGCGGCGTTCGCCGTCTACGTTCAGCAGCCCTGCACGCGGGTCGATGGTGCAGAACACCATAGTCTCGTTCTTCACGAACATGACTACGATGAGATCACCTGCGAAGTACGCCGCTGCGACAGGGTACTCGAACAGCCACTGGTGCCAAGCCTGCTGCTGCTTCTCGTTCCCACTCCAATGATACTCATGCACAATCAGTGAGTTCATATCCCCGCTCGGTGCGAACAGCACGAGGTTCGCCACACCCGAGGACACGGCGAAGCGGCAGCGCCCGCCCATGTACTTCGGCAGGTGCGGCGTAGCGTCGTGCGAGGTGTACTGCGCGTCACTGTACTCGGACGGAATCATCTCGAGCGCGCCGAAGAAATCTTCGGACTTCGGCGTGCAGTACATCAGTGTGCGGCCCACGCTCACCGGAGGGCATGTCGTATCCACCTCGTGTGAACTCGTGGGCAGTACCGTCGCAGTTGTTGGCGTTACAGCCTGCCCACCTGACGGCAGCACGGCCTGATACATCCTGCTGAACAGCACGAGGTCCTTCTGGAACTGCACGGCGTACTCGTACGCGGCAGCGCTCTGCATGCCCGCGCCAACCTCGATAGGGTCCGAGGATAGGATGCTGGTGACAGTGGTGCGGAAGAACTTCCGTGGCTGCGCGCTCGCGCTGAGTGCCACCATCGGCCCAGATAGGATCACAAGCCTCCCTTGGTATGCACCCATGCCAGTGATGCCGTACGTCATCCACTCAAGGAGCGGATTGCTAGTGTCATCACCCGCCGCCCGCCCAGCGAATGCCGCAGTGTTCAGTGCCCACGCGGAGCCATTCCAGATGATGCTGATCGGCACGTTCGTGATGCTGGTAGGGCTTCCCCACACGCCGCACTCGCGCCACTCGGTCGTGCTGTGCTGGTACTTGAAGTACTGCGACACACCCACGCGGCAGATGAAGCCATCCCCCTCCGCTGGGAGGCGGGAGGGCAGTGTGCCAGCCACGGGCACGTACTGCGCCTTCGACGTCACCATGTACGCATCCCCGGTGCTAGAATTCACACTGATGTCGGAGCTGTACTGAATGAATACGTATGGCCCAGACCTGTACACCGTGACAGGGGACGCCCCGGTCGATAGCTGGGTGGCAAGGGTAGCCGCGATGTACTCTGGGGTCGCCAGTGCAGCATCCCCGGCACTGGCACCAGATGGGGTCGTGTACGACACCCCAGTCTTAGCCCCACCGGACCACGTAACAGATACCTCGTAGGTCTTGCTGAATGCGCCAGCCACTACGTACAGGAAGCCGCGCTTACCCGGATCGGGGGCTGCCTCTCCATACACCAGCGACGGTGTCTTGCCGACGTTGCACAGCATGAACTCGTTACCCACGGTGCCGACGCGGATGTCGCTCGGGGTGACGGTGGTGAGGTACGCGCCGGCTGCGAGGGTGCTCAGCACGGTGTAGTCCTCATCGAGGATGCGGATACTACCATCAGCAGTGTTCAGCACGATGTGCACGCGTGCCCCGGCGATGTCGGTGAACCACGCCCGCACAGAGCTGTCCGTGGCGTCGTCCACTGTCAAGGACTTCCGAAACATCGCACCGGGTCTGCGCCGCAAGTTCGTGACTGGGTCGGATAGCATGTTCGTCTGCGACGTTAGCTGCCCCGGCAAGCGCTCGTCAGGGCGCTGTTGTGAGACCCCCTGAAGGAGAGACTCGTATGCTGCTTCGTAAGTTGACATAAATTATCCTTGCATTGCGTTGAGGATGTTCTGCCAGCGGCGCGACTTCCGCGTGCTGTGCTTCCGCTGCTTGAGGTGCTCGGACAGCATCGCACTCCAACCTGATGCTGCTAGGCTCTGCCACACGGTGAGTTCCTGCGTCACACCTAAGTCAGTGGCGTACGCCTCGACGAGGGAGGAGTAGAACACGTAATTCGCGGCGGACTCTGGGAGTTCATCGAACGCGACGTTCTGGATCACCACGCCCGGCACGTGCTCCGTGAATACGTACGAGAGGGTGGCGGGGTTGTACAGGCGCTGCCCGCGCACAACGGCGGTCCCGGCTGTGTACGGGATGAAGGCTAAGGCGTCCGCGCCGATGTCGATCTCGCCGTCACCGTTCGGGTATGCCTTATAATCGAATTCGTTGAACCACCACCCGGACATGAGCACAGTGCGCTGCGTCTGGTCGATGATGGGTAGTAGGATTGCGAGCGTCGGGTGCTTCACAGTGAGCGACGTCACTGGGCGCTCTCCGAGCTTCGGGAGTACTAGGTTTACTGCGGTGAGTAGTTCCATTTCAAACCTCCGAACGACAAAAAGGGGAACACCCTTGCGGATGCTCCCCTAGTTGGCAGTTCAATTAGTCGGTGGACAGCACAGCGACTGCGTCGCCGCGCTTGATGCCGACAGTGTACATGGTGTACGAGTCCAGCACGTTCGCGAAGTTCTCCTTGTCGTCCCACACGCGAGCGACCATGCTCTGTGCTTCGACGGTCACCAGCGTCTTGCGCGGGTGGAAGATCACGACACGGGCCTTGGCTTCGGTAGCGGTCACGTTGAACGCCGGGCCGAGGATGTGCGCAGCGATTGCGCCAGTCGGGAACCGGGGAGTCTCGATGACTTTCACGCCGTTCAGCCAGCCGATGCGACGCGATGCGAAGTTGTTGTCGCCCATGCCACCTTGGAAGTCCACGTTCATGAGCTTCTTGTGGTCGAGCAGGACGTTGAACGCATCGGGTTCGATCAGGGTGACGAACTCAGCCAGAGAGCCGCCGAGGTCACGCTTGACGAAGGTAGCCAGAGCGTCCTTGTGCTTCTGGACGATCAGGTTCGCAGCGGTCTCGTTGCCGGCTTCGGTGCCCAGAGCAACAGCAGCGGCGTAGCCGGTCATGGTGAGGGCGATGCCGTCGTAGAACGAGCCGCTGGCCTTCAGCGAGGCGGGAGCTTCCCAAGTGCCGGCCTTGATCAGTTGGATCAGGTGAGCTTGGTCGAACGACTTCGCGTGCGAGCTGCCGTGTTCGGCGGAGTACTCGGCTTGGAAGTCGGGAGCGGTCCAGTCATCCTGATAGTCGATGGGCGTGCGGATGTAGCTCGTGGTATCCACGGTGATCAGCAGCTTCTCGTTCACGATGCGGGTCGGGTCCAGAGCTTCGCCAGCCTTACGGCCTTTGACGGTAGCGCCGCCGACGCGGTCACCGCGCCAAGTGTTCGTGCGACCAGCAACGGTCTTGAAGTTCGTCAGGCCGCTCGAACGGAACAGCGACTCAACACGGAACGAACCCTCGATGTCGCCTTCGTAGGCTTCGAGGTGGATGTCCATGTCGGCATCGGAGCCGCCCCAGTGGGGACGGGACATGGTATTGACGTACGGGGTATCAGCCATTTTCAGGTTTCCTTAATTAAGTTTGAATTACGCGTTGACAGCGGTGATCGCGTTCGAGACGGCGGTGATCTGCGTGTCGATCTGGGCTTCGGTGAAGCGGCCCGGCTTGGTGGCAGTTGCGTCGCCGTTCTTGTACGGGCGCAGCATGACTTCCAGCTTGGCTACAGCGTTCGCCAGCGTGACGATTTCGGCGGTGGTATCGGTACCGGATGCGAGAGACATTTAAGTTCCTTCAGAGTTACGATTAATTATTTGCCAGAGCGCTTGCCGAGTGAGCGGCGTGCGAACAGCGCGGAGCGGGCTTCTTCATACCCGGGGGTGTCAGGCTTGAGCGACTTCAGTTCCGACTGGAACTCTGCCTTGCTCAGACCTTGCCCAGCAATGCCGCCTGCTGCGTTCTGCAGAAGCGGAGCGCCGGCTTGCGGGATCATGCCAGAGTTCTTGCCGAACTCAGCGATGATCTTAGCGCCTGCAGTGACGAACTCCGCCTTGGGCGAGTCCAGCATCTGCGCGATGGTGACGCGGAGTTCCTGCGGGGCCGATGCGTTGAACGCAGCGACCGCGGAGTTCCAGCCAGCCTCACCACCTGCGAGGGCGTGCACCGACGACGTCACGGCATCAGCCTTGGCCTCAACGGCCTGCACGATACCACGAGCGATCTCAGCGAGCTGCTTCGCGTTAGCGCCGCCCTTCTCTGCGAGGTATGCCTCGTCGATCAGGGATGCGTCACCGTGAGCCAGTGCCTTGCCGAGAACGCGGTCGAGGTCGAGGTCCTTCCCAACCGTTTGCATGACTGTGGCCATGCTGCGGATGATGGGGTCGTCGATCTGCGACACGTCGAACTCATTTGCCGATGTCTGCATCCACGATGGGCGCTCGGTAGCTTGCGCTTCCGGGACCACAGGTGCGGCGGGGGCTGCGCTGCCGGCGAGGGCAGACTGCAGCATCGCCACGATGCTAGACATATCAGGGGCAGCGGGTGCAGGCGGCGGCGCGACAGGCGCTACAGCGGCAGGCTGCTGGCCCTGCGGGAGCCAGCCGGGGTTCTGTCCCGGGGATACAATCGGATTGCCGCCCGGGATTCTGGCCGGGTCACCTGCCGGGGGCACGGTGAATGCCGGTTGAACGTCGGGCTGGGTCGGGGTTGCGGTCTGTGTCATTGCGCTCCTTCGAGTGTCGATGTGAGCTGGCCGGCTTGATCAGCCAGTGTGCCAGCTTGCAGCAGGTTCTGCGCTGCGTTAGCTTGTGCGGTCTCAGCTTCTTGGTTGGCCTTCTGCTCCTCTTGCGTGAAGAACAGTGCCTCCGTGTCGATGCTGCGCCCGGTGAGGATCATGTCCACCACCTTCTGCGGGTTGATGCGCTTGTCCACCTGAGTTACGGGGATCACTGCGCTCAGCTCCTGCGCCGCCATGAGTAGGTTCTGTACGTCCGAGGAACGTCCGAGGGCGGGGATACCGGCCACAACATCGGGCTGTAGCTCACCCGAGATGAGTCCCGGCAGCGCCATGTCCGACACCTCAGTCATGAGGATGTGTGCCATAGGTACCTGAATCCCACCTGAGAGGGTGCTGTACACGCCGCCAAGGCCGTACTCAGCTTCCTGAGCGTCGGTCTGCAGTTCGTACGCAGTGACGCGTTCCGCATCGCGGGTCGCGCCTTGGTACATGAACGCCTTTGCAAGCCGCCCGATGACGCGCTCTAGTTGTGCTTCCACGACTTCGAGCTTCTGCGAGTCACCGGCCTCGTGCACGGCGATGTTGTTCGGGTCACCCCGCACCCACTCACCTGATTCAGAGTTCGCGAGTTCGTCGATGTCACCACCGCCGCCCGCGCCTACAAGGTGCACCACACGCATGATCTCAATGCCGTACAGTGCCGCAGCCTCAGAGAGGCCAGAGAGGCGAGCGAACCCGCCTGCGTAATCCTCAACCATACCGCGCCCGTAGTGCTCGCCGGGGATGATCACCCAAGTCGGGCACATCCACGGGCACAGGTTCTTCGGGTACCAGCTTGCCTTGCCGACCGAGACGGTGTCAACCTCTTGGGATACTTCGTACCCCTCCCTGCCGTTCATCGTCTTGCGATGAATGCGGGTGTACTTCTGCACCTGCTGCGTATCGAGCTTGTACTTCGACCCGCTTGCCAGCCGCAGTGCGGCCTTGATGTCCTCGGGCAGTGCCTCGACCGTGGTGTACTCCCGCAGGATGCAATCCATGAGGGAACCATTGCTGTCGCGGCGGGTGCTGAAGCTCTGCAGGCCGAACGTGACGACCTGCCCACGGGCGGAGTCCCTGTACAGCAGGGCCTGCCCAGTCACGATCAAGTGCTTGAGCGCGAGGATCAGTGCTGCGTACCCAGAGTTCACGAACAGCCGCTTGTTCGCGGACATCTCGATGCGTGCGAACATGGCACGAAGCCCAGCCTCATCGAGGCCCTGCTGGGTTGCCACTCGCTTGAACTCGCCAGAGGCGCTTGCTTGGAAGAACGGGTGCTGCGTTGGGAATAGCAACCGGGTGAGCTTGCTCGCCAAGTTGTTCGTAAATAGTGCGCCGATCTCTTGGAAGTCCCGCTCGACTACCACACGTCCTGACGAGCTGACCTCCTCGAGGTCTGCCATCAGGTACGGCAGTGTCCACCGTGCGTACTGCTCGCAGCGGTTGATGACTGTGTCATCGCGGTACTTCTGGAAAAGGGCCTTGTGTGATAGCCCTGCCATGTGCTTAGACGTTCACGCCGAGCTGCGAGGACAGCCCACCGGAGCGCTTCTTGCGTGCGCGCTGTACGACGCCAGAGAGCAAGCCTTGCGGGCCTTCGCTGCCGTCACCGGATACAACCTTGGCCACGTTGTCGGTCTTGAGGTCTGCGCCGAAGTTCTTGCTCAGGTTCGTTGCGGCCTCTTGGGCCTTCGCCATTGCGGCGTTAGCGGCGGCGACGCCTGAGTTGTCAACCTTAACTTTTTTCATGCTGGTATCCTTTTGTAAATGGTTTCGTAGCGCCACGGCGCTTTTCGGTGGGTGTACGCGAGCACACCGGCACAGTTATCTCGTGCAATCTTGAACGCCTCACGCATGAGGGCACGGCTTATTCCTGTGCATCGGTACTCGGGGAGCACGTACTGTGAGAACACAGACATGCACGGCCCCACATGCACGTCCCACGGATCAGAGGCGAGCACTATCGCGCCCACCATCTTGCCGTCACGCACAACGAACACCTCGTAGCGGTCAAGCTGCGAGAGCGCCAGCAGTGTCATACCGAGCCATGTGTGCTTATCCTGCACCTGCAGCTCGATGCACTCATCCCAAGCCCGCTCGAACAGCTCGACGTTTTGGAGGGCGTCACCTGCCCGGCGAGGGGATGTCTGAACTTGCATTGAGTCCTCGTGTTCTCAGGCGAACCTGTTGCACGACGGTCTGGGTTCCGAAGTAATGCCGCATCTCAGCCTCTGAAGCGTTCGCGCCGTAAGCAACAGCGGGGAAGCAGTGTTCGAGGTATTGAAGCTGGGCAGGTGTGAAGTGCACTTCTGCATACGGGGAGAGTCTCTGCCCTTCCTGTAAGCGGGTTGTGATAGTCATAGGTTTCTCCTAGTCCATTACGGGTGATTCTAAATGAGGCACCCTGTACGTAAGTGCTTGATTTGCTTGAGTACCCACTTAGAATCACCCTAGAATGGATACATTCGAGGTCACGAGAAGGAATCCAGTCTCCCGGCTACAATGCACGGGAAGCTCATGAGAACATGAATTCACTCTCGAGTACCTCCAACAGATCAAGTGATCCTCTGGCAGGTGGCTCACCCACGCCGTCAACCTCCCACAGGAATTCAGCCAGCAGGTTCGGGCGGGAGTACAGGCGCACGAATTCGGTGCGGATGTGTGAGTGCATGCTGTCAACGTCACACGGGTGTGTGCCGAAGGAATCGTGAATCGCAACCATGCTGAGCTGCTCACGCTGCATCGCGTTCGCCACCATCGTGAGGTGGCTCGCATCCAGTGCATGCACGAAGTTCGGGCTGATAGCGTTCTGCATTGCATGCGCGCGGGTGCCTTCGTTCCACTCCCGCACCCAGACCTGCACCACTCCGCACGAGTTCAGGCGGACCTTAGTGTCCGTGAAGTCCTGATAATCGTGCTGAACCCAGAAGCCTGTCGGGGTTCTCCATGCCATGCGCTTGCCGCTGGGCTGCTGCTTCGCGATCTCCCTGAGCCAGTGCATTGCCGAGGCCGCTGCAGGCACGGCTGCCGCGATGCCCTGAAAGAGCTTCTTCGCGAGGTACATGCTGTGCTCGAACGTCTTGGTCTCGTCGAGCCACTGCTCCTTGGACTCCGCCAGAATCTCCTTGCTCAGCATGTACTCGATGTGCTCGGCAGTGCCCCGCAGGGTTGCGCCGTACACGTACGTCATCACCGGCTTCTTCGCGAGCTTCCGGGGTATCCCTACGCGCAGGCACCACTCCGCGAGCGCTGCCTCCTCGGCGTCTTGGCTCTCGGTGTCTCGCTTCAGCATCTGCATCGTGGCGGTTGCCACGCGGCTGTAGATGTCCTGCTTGGGGCCGCACTTGTTCGGGTCGGTTAGGTTCACGTACAGCCCGCCGACCGGGTCCCTCAGCAGGGCGCTGAAGTGCTGCAGCCCTGAGCACGTTGCGTCCATGTGCACCGGGATGCCAGTGCAGTACGCCTCGGGCCTACCACTCCGCAGGGCCTCACGAAGCTCCCACGCGGCTGCGAACATGCACCACGGGGCATCGGTACCCCAGACCTCCGGGGAGTCCTCTGGGGCGTCCAGAGACGCCTCTATGCGGGTCCAGTTCTGCTCCGTCCACCGGGCGCGGTCCTGCATACGCTCCTTGTCGAAGCCGTACGAGTTCGCGATGTGCACCTTCAGCCAGAACAGACCACGTGCGCCGAGCGGCTTCTTCTCATGGAAGTGCAGCACGCCCTTCGCGAGGTCGGAGCCTTGCGGGTTCGGCAGGCCCCGGTAGTACCAGCGGCCACGGGAGTCGAAGTACACCGGGAACCAATACGGGCCGTCAGCCTCGCGGGTCGCCTTCACGAACGACCCTACCTCCCGGATGCGGCCACGCCACTCCCGTAGCTCGGTGTAGTACGCAGCGGTGCTGCGCTTCCACCTGTTGAACACGGCGAGTTCCTCCTCCGGGGCACCCTCCTTGGTCCACGTGTCGGGGTATGGGAAGTCAGGCTTCCTCGGGCCGTTCACGTCGGGCACGCCGAGCACCGCCCCGCCTGCACTCCACACGCGGACGATGGCGTCACGCGTCGGGCCGTGCATGCTGAACGGGATGGACTGCATGAAGTTCCCTGCCCCGAACACCTCGGGCATGTTCTCCGCAGTGAACGCAGCCGCCACCTGCTCACGCATCCCCTTGCGGAGCTTGCGCACGTTCAGGAGCGGCGCTGCCGCCTTGCGGCGCAGGCTGAGGTACCCACCATCCCCGAGGTGTGTCCACGGATCGGGTGGGCACGTCATGCGGGTGTCCTCCTTGCTGATCAGGTTCCGCACGTCCGAGTGCGTGTACCCATGCAGGAACTCAGAAACTTCAGGTGCGAGTGCATACGCCACGGTCGTGCCGTTCTTGTTCGTGCCACGCACGACTTCGAGCATGCCAGCGGTGTAGCACGCGTCTACCCCGAACTTCCCGATCTGCATCATCTCGGACTTCGTGAGGCTCAGGTCGAGCGTGCCCTTGAACACGCGCTCGACGGCGACGTTGTACAGCCGGCGAAGGTGCCCGTAGTCCCGGGTGCAGTTCTCCTTCACCTGATCATGAATCTTTTGCATGTACATCGGGTTCACTGCCTCCGCTTGGCGGATGCGAACCTCGAGTTCCCAGAGCTTGCCCACGTTGAACGTGAGGTCTTGGATATGCACGTGCGTCTCGGGGCTGGTGCACAGGCGGATGCACTCGCGGATCGCGATCACCGCTGCCACATCGGTCGGCAGGGCGCGCAGCCAGTTCTTGTACTTCCCACCCAGCCCACGGGTCTTGCATTCTGCGGCGAGCGTCAGCTCATCCTGCACGGCGGCGCACATGCGCCCGATCAGCGCATGCGCACGCGGTAACTCCGGGTCTCCCTCCTTACTTGCCTTGATGAGCGCAGCCAGCCGTGCGGCCTGTGCCGACGCGTCTGACTCGAGTTCCTGCTGTAGTTGTGCGGCGCGCTGGTCGAGCATGATTACAGGCGCACGCCGTACTTCTTTTGCACCTCGATGCGCAGGGTCTTGACGCGGCCATCGAGGGACTCGGGGGCAGATGCCAGTGCAGTGCGGGCGGCTCCGGGGTTCCCGGTCTCCATCGCAGCGTACACGGAATCACTCAGGCGGTCGCCGTCGGTCTGCTCTAACTTCTTGAATTCAAACAGCATTCTGTTTCTCCTCTAGCATTGTCTCAAGCAGTGCGAGCGCACGCCAAGCGAGCTTGGCTGCGTGCAGTACGCCGTCTGTGTCGGTGGTGTGCCGGTCAATCAGGTGCCGGGCGATGCAGTCCGCGTGGTCCGCAGACTTGTCCTTCTCCCAGTACAGCGGTTGCCCGGGGTGGTGCTGGTCGTTCCCGGCCTTGCTGCACTGCGCTACGGCAGCGATGGCCCGGGGGAAGTAGTCCAGCACGCCCGTGGTGATCGGGCTTCCCTTGCGCACGGCAGGGTCGGTGCTGAGGTGCATGCTCAGCCCAACGGGCGGGGCGATGCGGCCATCAACATCGGCCAGCTCGAAGTTATTTGGGTCATGCGCTCCGGTGTGCTTCCAGCCGATGTACTCGGGGTACCCGGTCACGACGATGCCGTACGCAGTGATGCCCTCCACGGAGGCAATATCACCGACCTTCATGTCGTTGTGCTCGCCGCTCACGCGGCGGACACGGTCCCCAATCTTGAACGTGGGCTTCATGTGCTCTCCTTAGATGCAGGTGATCAGGCTTGCGCGCTTCGCCTTCGAGTTCTGGGTGTACCGGCTGCGGCTGTGTCCGCCACAGGAGTCGCACTCGTACGAGTCGTACGTGCTCACGCCCCGGTGGATCAGGCCAGTGCTGCGCACGTTCACGCTACCGCAGCGAGGGCAGCGGCGCTGCTCATCGTCGAAGTACTGCGCGATATTCGGGTGCTTGCGCGCCCACGGGCGGAGCTTCAGGTACAGTTCCTCGGTCGCCTTCACGTCGTCGCGGTTGTACGCACGGGCTTCCTTGTACGCCGCAGGGTTCGCGTCGATGATTGCGAGCCACAGTGCGAAGCCCGGGAACTTCAAGTGCTGCGACTTATGCGTGCGCGTCATTGCGCTCATGTACTCGAGCTTGTGCGAGGTGAACTGCGCAACCTCGCGGCTCATCAGCAGGGTGTCCACGACTTGCGGCTCGCGGAACGGCTTCAGTCCGTGGTAGATCGCCCGGGCGCGGATTTTGCGCAGGTCGAACTTCTGCACGTTCTGGCCGATAACGATGTCGGCGGAGGCGAGCTGATCGCACAGCCAGCGCACGACTTCCTTGTCGTCGTACGGATCGCCGGTGCTCTCGGTGTCCATGATCTCGACCTTCTTCTGGCCGTACCACTTCGTCGCACCCATGAAGATTGACCAGTCCTTGACCAGTCGGTCCAGAGCACGCGGCTCGTCGAACAGGTGCCAGTTGTGCGTGGTGATAGGCAGGGTCTCGATGTCAGCGGTGAGAATCTTCGGGCCTTGGTAAATATGGGTCATACGGTTCCTTTTCTCTGGCGGGCCAGTAGTTCACGTTTAGCTTTCACGGCGGCGCGGGCTTCGCGTGCCTTGCGGTTGCGGTCGTCCTTCTTCTCGTCCGCAGTCTTGTGCATCGGGTAGATCACGTTGCGCGGCGGGTTCCGCAGGTACACGACGAGGTTCTCGAGGTACGGGATGATCGCGTCGTAACTGTTCGACTTCGCACCCCAGCGCGCGGCGGCGTTGCTGATCTTACCCTCGGCTGCGTTGCAGCTCCGGTGCAGCAGGCCACGTATGCGCCCGGTGTCGTGGTCGTGGTCGATCACTCCCTCGCCCTTGATTGTCAGGTCGATTGGCTTCCCGCACAGCGGGCAGATACCGAACTGCTCCTTCAGCATCTTGTGTGCGTACGCCCGCATCATACTGCGGGCGAGCTTCACTGTGCGTCCGACTGGCTCATCCATGCAAGCCTCCATCCACAACGATCTGGTGCACTATCACACGGTCACGCTTCTCGCGCAGGTTCAGGGCGCATACCAATTCGTACGCCAGCCCCGAGCGCTCATAGAACCGCTCGTTCGCGGTGAGTAGCACGTTCAGCATGCCCTTGCGCAGCGCGACGAACACGTCGTTCTCCGGGTACCCTTCAGGGTGCTCGGGTGTGCTGCTCCGGGTGTACCCTTGCTCGATGAGTAGCTCCACAGAGTACTCAAGCGTGAACACGTTGCAGTACACGACGAAGTCGATGTCGCGCCCTGCTCCGAATGCATGCCAGCTCCCTATCGGCTGTACCGCTGCGGGCATCCTTGCGCTATACAGATCGGCGTCGAGGCCGTAGTTCCCGGTCTCGCTTATCACGTCTAGGTCCACTATGTGCCCATGCGTGAGTGCGTCCTTCAGGCTGAGGCCCAAGTCCTGCAGGCAGCGCCTAGCTGCGTCAAGCGTTGGTGTCTCGCTCATCTTGTTCTCCTTTCGGTGTCACCCAATCGCGCCGCACGCAGTCCTGCACGAAGTCTTGGTTCGCGGGGCTGAGGTTCAGCGTCCGCATGTACTCGTACACGTTGTCGTTGTGCCAGCGGGTGAGCCATAACAGCCACCCCTCTGCGATTGCGTTCTGGTTGATCTTGCGGTACGCATCGAGCACGATGTTCGCCGCGTCGTGCACGTTCGTGCACTCCCCGAGCGCAGCAACTGCGCCAGCGGGGCCGCAGAGCTTGCCATCGAACTTCAGTATGCCGCCGATGTTGTCTGCGGTGTCGCCGGCCAGCATCTGCGCCCAGAAGAACATCGGGCCTTGCCCGGTCATCTTGACGTTCCCTGCTGGTGTGAGCTTCAGGCTTACCCACCCTTCGGGTTGCCCGGGCATAACCTCGCCGCGTTCCTGTTCGTAGTACAGGTGCGGGGTCATGCGGAGGTCCTTGTCCTCGGAGGTGATAACGCCGTGCGGCCCTAGCCGGTACGCGTCCTGCATCATGCCATCATCTGCTTCGAGTTCCCTGTGCAGGAACACGCAGTACTCCTCGAGCCACGTGCTGTTATCAGCCACGAGTTCGCGGAGCGGCTCAAGCAGAGCCGGCTTCGACTTCCCTTTGCGCTGCCCTTGGTACGGCTTCGCCGCCTTCACACGGAAGCGTCCGTGCTTGTCAGATGACTTCGCAGTGAGGTGGATGCGGATGTCCGTGGCTTTCGTCAGGAACATACGCTTCAGCATCTCGCTCTGGAAGTGCCTGAGCGCGGTGTCGAGCCGCTTTGCAGTGGCCGACGCCACGTAGCACGGGCCATCCCCATCGACTATCAGGGTACGGCCCGGCACGGCGTTGTCGAACTGATCGGGCAGGGCGCTAGTATCAACGCCCTGAATGATCATACAGGCAGGACAGGCTCAGAAGGGGATGTCGTCATCGAAGGCACAACCGTCGTGGGCGCAACCATCGGGGCTGGGACAGTAGGCACAGCGGGTGCGGCCATAAAAGGGGTGGCCACCTGCGGGGCTACCGCAGCAGGCATCGCAGGAACGCCTACAGCAGGCGCAACGGGTGCGGCTGGGGCGATGGTACCGGCGACGGCTGCGGGAGCCACCACGGGCGCTACAGCGGGCGCAGCGGGCAGTGCTGCGGGTGCCGGCAGCGAGGTCACACCGTTCGACAGCAGGAGCTGCAGCGGCGAGCCTTGGAAGTCCAGAGCTGCGAGGATGGTCTCCTGCACACGGTTCTTGCTCACGCCGTCGTCGTACTTCCCTTCGACGTACAGAGCATCCCAAGCCTCCTTGGTGGGGCGCGCCCACAGGAACATGCGGTACAGCTCGTCAGCGGCTTCCGGGATCGGGTACGGCTGGCGGGTCACGGGGTCGAGCGGCGGTAGGAATCCGTCGAGGTCGATGCGTGACACGATGCTGGTGTCGGTCTTGGACTTCTGCACGTGCTTGATCTTGACCAAGAACGTCTCACCCATGAGCTGAGCGTAGCTCTTGGCGGTGCCCTTCCAGTTCAGCGCCTTGAACATCTTGAATGCGCGGGACTTCTCATTGCGGGACAGCGCCGTGTTGTACGTGCGGACGATCACCGGGGTGCCGTCGTCGTTCTGGTAGCCTTGGCCCCAGAGTGCGAAGCCCACGGCGAACTCGAGTGCCGGGTCCTTAGCCTTGCCACCGAACTCCTGCGGCTGGTTGCCGAATTCGATGTACTCGATCAGGCGTCCAAATGCGTAGCCCTCGGGGAGGAGGCGTGCACCGCCGCCGCCCTTCTGGGCTTCGTTCATGTCGATGCCGGATTCGGCGGCGTCTTGGTTGGCTTGCTCGAGGAACTGCTGAAGTTTTGCGGACATAGTCTTGATCTCCTTGATCAGATGGAAGAAACGGCGGCGAACACAACGGAGGCGAACACCGCCCCCAAGTACACCAGTAGGATTACTGCGAGTGCTTTCATAGTACCTTCGCTTTCTCGTACATTGATGGCCCTGCCTCAACCTCGCAGGGGAACGGTACACCCAGATCGTATCCGAATTGCTTGAAGAACTCGGGCAACGATTCCATGATGTGCTTCACTGCTGCGGCTACCTCGGGCAGCACAGACAAGCAGCAGTCTAAGTACACGGCGTCGTGCACTTGGTTAATGATGAACACGCGGCCACCGAAGAAGCCACGCGAGACGAGCCAGCGCATGATCTGGCCGGCGATGCCCTGCACGAAGAACCCGGACTCCCCTTGAATCGGATAGTTCCGCATCTGCGTGGGCTTGAACTCCATGAGTTCGACGCGCCGCCCCTCGATGTACTTCGCCTTCGGGTACTCGCGGAACTCGAACGTCGTGCCAGCAGGGCTGGTCCATGTGCCGCGCCCGTACACCCGCCAGCTACCGTTGTCGGCCTGCTCGCGGTGTATCGTCTTGGTGCGCTCAACCTGAGCGAACACCTCGCGCTCATACCACGACTCGACCTCCGGGAACAGCGCCTTCTCTGCGTCGATGAATGCCTGCGCATCCTCGACAGTGCAGCCGGTGCTGAACGCGATGCCCATTGCAGTTGCGCCGTACTGGTACGCGAACGCCTTCGGCTTGATGTCCGTCCGCATCGTCTTGTACCGCTTGTGCTCGGGGTGCGAGTCGTCCTTGCACTTCTTCAGGACATCCTCGTACGGCTCACCGAGTTGCTGCGACAGCCGCATGCAGTGCATGTCGATGTTGTCCAGCAGGGCACGCACTAGGTTCTTGTCCTTCGAGAACGCTGCGAGGGTGACGACCTCAAGTGCGGAGTAGTCCGCCTCGATGACAGCCCCGACGCGCTCTCCGCGTTGGATCAGCAGCATGCACTCGTCGTACACGTCCTCCGGGATCACGCCGTGCATGAACGCCCACGTCAGCCACTTCGGATTATCGAAGCGCGAGGTGAACATCTTCTTCACCTCCGACGTGTCGCCACGCGGTGTGTTCTGCATGTTCGGGCGGTTGCTCGATAGTCGCGTGGTCACGGTGCTCGTCGTGTTCAGCACGTGGTAGATGATGTCTTGTTCGGTGAGGTACTGCAGCATGCCCGACTGCTTGAGCACGTTCCCCTCAGCGTCGCACTTGTCTCGCAGGTAGTACGTCCCGAGGTCCTTGTCGATCTTGGCGAACTTCAGGAGGTTGCCCAGCATGGTGCGGGTGCCCTCGTCGAACTCCTGTCGCTTCGACAGCATCTCGATGGCGTCGGAGCCAGTGCTGTACACCGGGGTGTCGTCTGCGAGCTTACGCTTCCCAGCGAATTCGTCCTTGAACGACTTCTGCACGTCCTTCGGCAGCAGGTTCAGGTCAACCACACCAGTCAGCATGAGCTGCCGGTCGTACCACTTCTGCTTCGGGGTGGCTGAGGGACGCTTCACGAGCTTCGCCTCGCCCTTGTTCTTGCCGGCCTTGTACCGGGTTGGTGTGCCGTACGCCGTGACGCATGCACTGAATCTGTCGGAGCCGTCGATGTTCTCGGTGGCGATGTGTGTGACTGTGCCGTCGTCGGCGGTGAACTCGTAGCACTCGATGGTCTCGAACTTCGGCGTGACGCCATCATCCTCGAACCACGTGTCGCGCATGCGGTACTTCACAGGGCCGCCGAACAGCCACGCACTCATGTGGAAGTCGCTGGTGTCCTTGAATTCAACATGCTCGGGGATGTGCGTACGGTACGCACGAAATCCATCTGCGAGTGCAGCGAGGCGCTCCTCCTGCTCGGCCTTCTGGGTGAACGCAATGTCACGATCCACGTGCAGGCCGGCGTCCATTGCGAAGCAGTTGAAGATCAGGCCGTCCATCCGCAGCATCGCCATGTCCCACATGCCGCGCTGTTGGAGCTGAGCCACTTGGCCGTAGAACACGCGGCGAGTGTTGTCGATGTCGCCGCCCGGGCCGATGAGGTACTGGTCGTACAGCAGGTCCTTGTCGATCTGGCTCGTGAGGTACCCCTGCTGCCACAGCAGCTTCACGCCATCCACCTTGTGCGTGCCGCCGTACTTCGTGGCGGTCTCGTCAAGGCTCGGGTACGTCTCTTGCTGGTTCGTCAGGAGGTACTCGGCGTACGCGGTGCAGAAGATGCGCCCGCCCCGTGCCAAGAACGCTTCGATCTGGGCGCGCTGCTTCACGAGGAACCAGTCCATCTCGAACGCGGCGTTGTGCGCCACGAGGAGCCACACGTCGTCCGGGATGTTCAGCCAGCTCGCGCCGTTCGCCTCATCCTTGTTATTAAAATACGTGCCGGTGATAACGCCGTCGAACGGCTGTTCATCAATGGCCCGGCCTTCCGCCACGATGTAGTTGTCTGGGTGCCTCGGGGAGGCCAGCGCACCGCAGTGCGTGTGGTTCTCCGTCTCGAGGTCGATGATCATAATGCGGGGCATACTCACTCCTCTGGGAACTCCCTGTGTAATGCGAGCGCAAGGTGCGCAATCTCAGCCGTGATCTGGCGGCAGCGCCTGCGCTGCGCTGGTGTCTGCGCCATGTGTGCGACGATGCCCTCAAGCTCGCGCTGTAGCTGCGCGATTCGTACTGTGCGGTACGCGATCATGCCGTTCTCCTATGATACGGGGTCTCTGCTGCAGCACGCACAGCGTGCGCAGCCTCGGGTGTGGCGTACGTTCCCAAGTGCTTGCCGTCGATGTACGCTCTGAACTTGCCACGGTACGCCCGCACTCCCTTCGGAAGCGTGCGCACCTTCAGTGGTCCCCGGTTTGCGGAGGACTGGCTCGGGGTTACGAGCCGCAGGTTCTCGATGCGATTGTCTCTGGTGTCCCCGTTGATGTGGTCCACGAACTTGTTCGAAGGTACTGGGCCGTGGAACGCCTGCCATACCAGCCTATGCAGCAGCATGTTGTTCAGGTACAGGTACCCGTTCGGGCGCATGTTACCAGCAGCCGCGCCTACCCGGCACTTGTGGTGGTGCTGGGCCCACACGAGCTGGCCTTCCCTGTACTCAAGCCTTTGCTTCCCGAACTCTACGAAATACCGGATGTCTGTATCCACCTTGCCTGTCTCTCTCCATAAAAGCAAACTCAGCCCACTGCCCGATGAACCGCTCCGGGTGCTCGTGCATCTCGCGGCCTAACTCATGCGCGATGCCGTGCGGGGTCGCTGTGCTGCCATCCTCGACGGCGATGGTGATGCTGCCGGTGCGCCCCAGCGGGGTGCCATCCTCCGACACAGCCTCGTGCAGCGCGGTGATAGTGCCGTCCGCGTCGTCGCTCGGCTTCACCTTGAGCCAGCCGTTCGTGCGCTTCCCGCGCTCGTACAGGTGGTCTAGGCTCTTGACCATCAGGCCCTCGAACCCACGCTCGCGGGCCACGGTGAACATCTGCTCGACGCTTGCCTCCTCGTGCGCCCATGAGCCTGCTGGCTGGTACACCTCGAAGTCCCGCGCGGCTGCTAGTACAGCCGCAGTGTGTCGCTCGGTCATGCGTCCGTCGAACGGCTTCGTGCTCTGCGGCAGGTCGAACAGGATGAAGTGCCGCACCGAGCCGATGAGGTCAACTGGGATATCCTTGCTGCGCACCCAGCGGTACGAGTCATTGAAGTTCCCGTTCACCTCGAGGCCGGTGTCGAACTCAGTCCACCCGGTATCCTGCGCCAGCGCGATCCAGTCCTCGTCGTACATCGAGAGGTTGTTCAGCGGCTTCTCAGCGTACGAGAGGTACTGCACGCGGGTGTGCTCGGTGCCGAGGTCCAGCACCACGACGCGGCACCTGATCTCGTCCACCTTGATCTCAACCCACGCCGGGTACGTCATCTTGTGCTTGCGCTCAGTCCACTTCTGGCCCTTCATCAGCTCAGCAGGCATCTCAGTCTCCTATGTATTGGAACAGGTACACCACGTCGGGTGTGCCGTACTCAGGTCGCCACAGCGTAGGGGCGAACACCTTGTTGAACTTCTTCGTGTTCACGACGCTGAAGCCGGCGCTGATCCACACGTGCTCGACAGTGCTGAAGCAATCCAGCTCGATGCCCTTGTACCACAGCGTGCGGCACAGGTCCACCACGGCGGTCGCCACATGCGCACCCCCGGCACCAGAGGCACGGAACACGCCGGTCACCTCGACTCGCCCCTTGTGCAGGCGCTTCAGGCAGCAGTACGCGTCGATGTCTGGGAAGTACCACGGGTCACCCTCGGGGTGGAACGTGAGGCCCCACGCCTTCTCAGGGAACGTGCGGCGGAAGTCCTGCAGCGCCATCTGGTACTTCGCTTGGCTGATACTCGTTGCGAAAATCATTGTGGTGCTCCATCGTTGAACACGCAGCGTGCGCCGTCGAAGTACAATTCCGACTGGAAGCACGAGGGCTTGCCCGGGGCTGCGAATTTATTCTTCGGGGAACTCAGGCCACGGATGGTCTGAGCGTCTGGGTTGTCGAGCGATCCCATCATGAGGATCACGTCGGTCGCGCCTTGGATGCCGGTCTTGGAATCCTTCAGGGCGGAGTACGGTGGGTACAGCATGTTCCCACCCTCGACGCTGATCTGTACGGTGGCGAGGCCAATGCAGTCATGCCGCACCATAAGCTCGCGCCACTCCTGCCATATCTGCTCGACCGCGTCGGCCTTGTTGCCACCCACGGCGGCGCTGCTCAGCCTGAAGTTCCCGAGCATGTCAGCCACCACGATGCTAGGCCGCTGCGCCTCGATCACTTGCTCGATCTGGGCGAGCGATGCGCCGTGCATGTCCTTCACTCGGATGAGGTCCGGGATGCCGCCGATGGCGTCGGTGTACGCCTGCACGAGTTCGCCAGCGTTGCTCATGCTGATGATCTCGTTCAGGTCCTTCCCGAGCGCGGCCTGATAGATGCGCGGGATGATGCGCTTGCCTGAGCCTTCGTTGTTCAGCCACAGGATCGGGCGCTCGTTCCCGTACATCTGCACCACCTGCGGAGCGAAGTCCGTGAGGATGCTCGATATGAATGACGTCTTGCCCTTGTC
>Ga0105103_10000434_pt1 | contig 23494 bp, 20 predicted proteins | sample PPLLaktember2015_2_FD_79107 | JGI IMG/M metagenome (GOLD analysis project Ga0105103, IMG submission 79107) | Freshwater sediment microbial communities from Prairie Pothole Lake near Jamestown, North Dakota, USA - PPLs Lake P7 Core (6) Depth... | ecosystem: Environmental > Aquatic > Freshwater >...
GTCGATGCGGAAGATCTTGAAGCTGCCGCCCGTCTGAATCTTGTCCACGTACGGCACGTTCAGTGTGAGGTCGTACTTGAGAGTAGTCTCGCCTTCCCGGGAGTCCTCGAAGAACACCGTCGGGCTCGACGCGATCTCTTCGTCCGCCGGTCCTGTGGGCGGCACGCCATCGGCCGCCAGATCGCGCACACGCTGCCCCACCTTGGCCTCGGAGTGCGTCACCCCGAGCAGCCCGACGCCGCGGGCGCCGAACAGCCGCTGCCAGTTGAACCCCGTCGCGCTGCGCCAGCCGTCATAGCGGATATCGAGCGTGGAGAGCTCGTCCTCGGGCTCGACGTCATCCTGGTAGCCGAGGCGGATATTGTCCTTCCCCGATACGTTGACCACCCACAGGCGATCGCGCGGCGTGAGGTCGTACACCGCCTTCGCGTTCAGCGTGTAGAGCACCGGCACGCCGCCGAAGCCGATGTCGTCGGTGAAGAAATCCAGGAAGCTCCGGCGCGCGGAGACGATCCACGATCCCTTGCCGCTGGCGATCGGCCCTTCCAGAATCGCGCCCGCGCCGGCGAAGCCGAGCGTCGCCCAGCCGCCGAACTCCTGGCGATTGCCCTCGCGCTGCGTCACCTGCAGCACGCTGGAGGTCCGGTTGATGTACGGCGCGGGATAGCCGCCGGTGAGAAACGTCACGTCCTGCAGCAGCTCCGCGTCGAGGATGCTGACCGTGCCGCCCGCCGACGCGAAGTTGGCGAACGTGTTGATGTTCGGAATCTCGATGTTGTCGACGATGAACAGGTTCTCGAGCGGGCTGCCGCCGCGAACGATGATGTCGTTGCGGAAGTCGTTGGTGCCAATCACGACCCCGGGCAGCGACTGCACGTAGCGCGACACGTCCTGCAGGGCGCCGGCGCTCTTCAACACCTCGCGTGGCGCGACCAGGAAGCCCGAGTTCTTCACTTCGGCTGGCGCCGTGTAGGCCGGCGCCGTGACGGTCACCGACTGCTGCACCTGCTCCAGTTTCGGCAGGTCGACCTCGACGGTGCCGTCCAGGCCGGCGCGCACCTCCACCGGCTCGCTGGTGAACGGCAGGCCCTGCGGAGGCAGCACCTCGAGCCGGTACGCGCCCGCGCGCAGACCGGCGATGCGGAACGTGCCATCGGCCGCGCTGGTCACGCACTGCGAGGTATCGAGCGCGCAGATCCGGACGTCCCCGACCGGGGCGCCGGCGGCATCCAGCACGCGCCCGGCGATGGCGCCCACCCCAGTGGTGTCCTGCGCCAGGGCCGCGGAAGGCAGACATGAAATGAGGATGACCAGAAGACCAGGTAGAGCCCGAATAACAGTCACAACAAGGAAGGACGCCCGAAACAGGACGGAGGGTCCGCCCGGCCTGCCCGCCGAAGCTCGGGGAAGCAGCGAGCGACGACGGGACCCTTCAACTTTGAACCTTGAACTTTGAACTTTGAACTCTCCAGGCACATAATCGGCGCCTTCCCGAACGGAGCCCCAATGTCCTCGAGCCGAACCCTGTTCCTGTCCCTGGTCTGCCTCACAGCCGCCTGCGCGCCCGCGGCGCCGCCGGCCCCCGACACCGCTCGCACCCCGTTCTCGGTCGTGGAAGCCACGATTCCCGAGATGCAGGCGGCGATGCAGGAGGGACGCACCACCTCGCGCGAGATCGTCACGCAGTACCTCACCCGCATCGCGATGTACGAAGACGCAATCAATGCCGTCATCGCCGTCAACCACGAGGCGCTGGAGGAGGCCGACGCGCGCGATCGCGAGCGCGCGGCCGGCAAGGTCCGCGGGCCGCTGCACGGCATCCCGGTCGCCCTGAAGGACAACATCAACACCACCTTCATGCCGACGACCGGCGGGGCGCTGGCCTTCGTCGGCCTGGTGCCGCCCTACGACGCCACGCTCACGAAGAACCTCCTCGATGCGGGCGCCATCGTCATCGCCAAGACCCAGCTCACGGAACTTGCCAACTGGGTGGCCGCGGGGATGCCGGGTAACTACAACGGCCTGAACGGCTACGGCTTCAACCCCTACGACCCGAGGCGCGACCCGCGCGGCCCGGCGCCCGCGGGCGCCACACCCGCCCGCGCCGCCCGCGGCGGCCCGGGTGGCGGTGGTCCCACGCGCTTCGACGATGGCCGGCCCGCGCTGGGCACGGGTGGCTCGAGTTCCGGCACGGGCACGGCCGCGAACTTCTGGGCGGCGAACGTCGGCTCCGAGACGTCGGGCTCCATCCTCAGCCCGTCGAACCAGAACATGCTGGCCGGCATCAAGCCCACGGTGGGCCGAATCAGCCGCTACGGCGTCATCCCGATCACCGCCGACCAGGACACCGCCGGCCCGATGGCGAAGAACGTCACTGACGCCGCGATCATGCTGGGCGCGCTCGAGAGCCCTGCGCCGGATCCGAACGATCCCGCAACGTCCACCTGCCCGGTGCCGCCCAATCGCGACTACACGGTGCACCTGAAGGCCGACGCCCTGAAGGGCGCGCGCATCGGGATTCCCCGCGCCAACTTCTACGATGAGGTCACCGTTCCAGGCGAGAAGGAGCCGCGCGGCGGACTCAACCCCGACCAGCGCAAGGCCATGGACGAGGCCATCGAGGTCCTCAGGAAGGCCGGCGCGGAGATCGTGGACGCCGACATCCCGAGCATCGTCGATCCCGACCCCGCGAAGAATTTCCTGGCATGGGGCACCTGCTCCGGCCCGAACGACGTGCGCGGCAAGGACGCCAACTGCTCGTCCTCCCTCAAGTACGGCATGAAGCGCGACTTCAACATCTGGCTCGCGTCCCTCGGCGACAAGGCGCCGGTGAAGACCCTCACCGAGCTCCGCGAGTGGAACCGCGCGCACGCCAACATGGGAGCGATCAAGTACCAGCAGGCGAACCTGGACGTGTCGGATGAAGTGGACCTCGCACGCGATCGCGCGAAGTGGGAAGCGGATCGCAAGAAAGACATCTTCCTCGGCGCGACGCACGGCATCGACGCAGCGTTGCAGGCGCACAAGCTGGACGCGCTGCTGTTCCCGGGCGCCAGCGGCGCGGGGATTGCCGCCAAGCCGGGTTATCCGACGGTCATCGTGCCGTTCGCGACGGTGCCCAACGCGCCCCCGGACAACCCGTTCCCGGAGGGGTTCAACGCGAAGCCCGCGCCCTACGGCGTCAGCTTCACCGGCACGGCCTGCAGCGAAGGCCGCCTCATCGAACTGGCGTACGCGTTCGAGCAGATCACCAGGCGCCGCGTGCCTCCGGCCAGCGCGCCGTAGGATCCCCCCGGCATGCCGCTCGAATCGTCCGGAGCCGACGTGCGCGGCTGGCGTCGTCGGCTTCATGCTTACCGGACCGAGGGCGCCGGTCCTGTGCGGCATGCGGTCGCCATTGGGTTGGGCGTATTCGTCGGGTGCCTGCCGCTCTACGGCCTGCACCTGGCGCTGTGTCTCTTCCTGGGGTGGCTCCTCGGGCTGAACCGGGTGAAGCTATATCTGGCGGCCAACATCTCCAACCCGGTAATGATGCCGTTCCTGCTTCTGGCTGAAGTCCAGGCGGGGGCGTGGGTCAGGACCGGCGCGCCACACGCGTTGACACTCGAGACCGCGCGGGCAGCATCACCGTGGCTCCTGGGTATCGACCTCCTCGTCGGTGCGATGGTGGTGGCGGTCGTGCTGGGCCTTGGCACCGGGGTGCTGACCTACGCGGCGCTTGGCCAGGGGAGGGGCAACGTCCTGTTCAATCGGCTGGCCGAGCGGGCAGCCGAGCGCTATGTGACGGGCAGTCTGACCGGATGGGAGTTCGCCAACGCCAAGCTCCGCTCCGATCCCGTCTACGAGGCCGCACTCTGTGGAGGTCTGCTTCCATCCGGAGGCACACTGGTGGACATCGGGTGCGGCCAGGGGTTGATGCTGGCCCTCCTCGCGGAAGCGCGCACGGAACGACACACCGCGCACACGTCGCCTCTGCCGGCCTTCGATCATCTTTTCGGCATCGAGACGCGCGCGAGCGTGGCGCAACTCGCCAGAGAGGCTCTCGGCGCGGACGCCGACATCGTGCACGCCGATGCCACGACCCTGCCGTTACCGGCGTGCTCGGCGGCCGTGATCTTCGACGTGCTGCACATGATCCCGCACGAGCAGCAGGTCAGGCTCCTGTCCGCTGTGCGGGCCGCACTGTGCCCGGGAGGAATCCTGCTGGTTCGCGAGGCAGATCCCACCTCGGGGTGGCGATTCGCCCTCGTCCGGACGGCCAACCGCACCAAGGCACTGGCCGGTGGGACATGGCGCCAGCCCTTCTGCTTCCGCCACCCAGATGATTGGCTGTCATTGTTCCGCCAGACCGGCTTCGACGGCGACCGCCACGCCGGCGACGGCCCGCTGGGCAATGTGCTGTTCCGCCTGACGGCCACCGACGGCCGCCCTTGAGCCACCTCACTTCCGCGGACGGGTGATCCGCTCGGCGAGCCGTCGTGGCCCGCCATCCGCATCCTTCGGGCCTCGTGCGGCGATCACGCGCTCGGCGTCAGCGCCCCCGATGTAGTCCAGCGCCTTGAGGATGGCCCATCGGCAATCCTCCGCCTCGGTGACATACCGGGCGTCGAGCGACGCGACGGCCTCCGGTGTCCCCAGGAGCCCGACGGCCTCGATCAGGTTCGTTCGCCGGTTCTCCTCGGGCTCGGAGGCGATCAACGTCAGGAGGGCGGACCCGGCGCCTTCCACACCGGACAGACCGACGGACCGAATCGTCGCCGCGCGATCGTCCAGTGTCCCCGGCCGCAGCTGCTCGAGCTTCGATCGCATCGCAGGATGCGACGGCATCCGCATGAACTCGCGGTTCAGTCGAGCCAGCAATTCCTGCGCGCCCTCGATGAGGAGGTGCGCCGCGCCTTCCTGGGCTTCGTCCTTGCGACCCATCCCGGCGTTGTAGCCGCCGTAATAGTCGTGCAGACGGAGGCGACGACTGTGACGCGTTCCCGAGGGTGCCGTCAGCTCGAGGCTGATCTCCATGTAGCCGTAGAACAGCGTCGCCCCCATGTAGACCTGGCGGCTCTCGAGATAGATGTCATCGAGGGTGCCGCTCAGGCGCCACGCCGGAGTGTCGGCGGTCTGCGGCCTGAAGCCCATGACCGACGCTTCGCCCTGGAGCGACTCGGTGAGGAGCGCCGCGAGGTCGACCTGGGGATCGAGGTCGTACTCGGGACCCTTCGTGAACATGTTGCCGCCCATCCGGCGAACGAACCGCTGCTTCTTGTCGTACTTCGCGGTGATGGGCTCCACCAGCAGTTGCGCGGCGCCGTCATACACGGGCGCCGTGACGGTGTTCACCGCATCCCGCCCATGTGAGAGATCGATTTCCCGGATGACGTCGGCCGCCTGCACCGAGGTCATCCAGGCGGCCAGGCACAGCAACACGGACCACAGGGAACGTTGCATCGACCTCTCCTCCCGCGACAGCAAACTTGGCTGCAGTCTATACTTTTCCGCGTGGACCGTTGGGACACTGGCTCGAGCGTGCACCCCGTGTCGGCGAATCCGCTCACCCGGTCGGCATCATTCAGGCTCGCCGCGGGCGACCGCGTGTTCGAGGGCCACTTCGAGGGCGCGCCGATTCTGCCCGGTGTCGCGCACCTCGCCCTCGCGCTGTCGGCCGTGGCCCATGGCTGCTGGTCCGGCGTGGGCGAGCTCACAGGGCTTCGAGACGTCAGGTTCACGCGAGCCCTCCGTCCATCAGACGTGGTGGAGGTGGAGCTCACGCAGGGGCCGCTGCCCGGCTCGGTCCGCTTCGAGTTGCGGAGCGGCGGCGCCACCGCATCCCGTGGCCTGCTGCTGTTTGCGAAACCGGTTTCCCGTGGTTGAGGATTCGCACGATCACGCCCTGCTGCTGCCACACTCCGGCGTCGCTCGGCTCCTGACCGCCGTCTCCTCGTGCCGCGACGGCATCATTGAAGCGCACGGGACCATTCCGGCAGGGCATCCGCTGTGCGTGGACGGGAAGGCGCCCACCTATCTCGGCGTGGAGCTGGGCGCACAGGCTGCCGCCGCCATGGAAGCCCTGGACCGGGTGGACGCCAGCGGCATGGCATCCCCTCGTGTGGGTCATCTCGTACGCGTGCGTGACGCCGCGCTCTTCGCCTCACACCTGCCGGTGGACACGCCGCTCCTCGTCACGGCGATACTGCGCGGTTCCGCACCGCCGGTCGCGATCTACGACATCGAGGTCAGCGCATCAGGGCATGCCCTGATGCGCGCGGAGATCAGCACACACAGCGGCACCGTCAACGAGAGTGAAACCGGGTCATGACCCCGACGCCAACGGCGCCGGCTCCTCCCGCAAGCGCGCCGCTCTTTGACGTTGTCGATCTGGCCCGGACATACCGCCGTGGCAGCGAAACCGTGGCGGCACTTCGCGGGGTCACGCTTTCGATCGGCGCCGGCGCGTTCGTGGTGCTTGCGGGCCCCTCGGGCAGCGGCAAGAGCACACTCCTGAACCTCATGGGTGGACTCGACCGGCCAGACGCAGGGGACGTGCGCTTCGGTGGCGTCAGCCTCAGCCGCGCCAGCGATGCCGAGCGCATCGAACTGCGGCGCCGCCAGCTGGGTTTCGTCTTTCAGTCCTTCAATCTCGTTCCGGTGCTTTCCGCCTACGAGAACGTCGAGTACGGCTTGTGGCTGGCGGGCATGCCCCGGCCGGAGCGGCGGGCGCGCGTCGAGCGGGCGCTCGAAGTGGTGGGACTGGCCGACCGCATGACCCACCGCCCCGACCATCTCTCGGGCGGCGAACGCCAGCGGGTGGCCGTCGCGCGCGCACTCGTTCACGAGCCGCGCGCCGTGCTTGCTGACGAGCCCACCGCCAGCCTGGACTCGAAGACCGGAGGCGCCATCATCGCCCTGCTCGTCGAGTTGAATCAGATCCAGGGCACGACCTTCGTGGTGTCCACGCACGACCCGGCCATCGCCGATCTCGCGCCAAGGGTCGTGCGGCTGGCTGACGGGCGCGTCGTGGCTGACGAGCGGAGGCGCGCGTGATGCTGGCGCTCATCGCGCTCAGAAACCTGTCGCGTAACCGGCGTCGAACGGCCCTGTCGCTTCTCGTCATCACGTTCGGCACCGCCGGAGTGCTGCTCACGCTCGGCTTCATCCGCTACTCGTTCGCGGGCCTCAGTGACGCCATCATTCACGGTGGGCTCGGCCACCTCGAGATCGCGCCGGCAGCCAGCCTGGCGCAGGGCGCCGGCCTGATGGACCGCTCTGGTGCGCCACCCGCGTTGGCCGACTGGCGGATCTTGCGTGACCGGGTCGAGAGCCGGCCCGGCGTCCTGGCGGCCGGCGCCGCCATCCAGTTCGCGGGCGTCGCGACGCATGGGGATCGGACGGGCGCGGTGCTTGGTGTGGCCATCGAACCAGAGCGCGTGCGGCGGATGGGCATGTCGGTGAAGCTGCGCGGAGGAGAAGGGCTTCCCGACGAGCCCACAGCCACTGGCGACGACCGCGTCCTGCTGGCCCTGGGCCTGGCCCAGACGCTTGGTGCCGCGCCCGGAGATGTGATCACGGTGATGAGCACCACGGTGGACGGGACGCTGAACGCCCTCGACCTGACGGTCGCGGGCATATTCACCAGTGGGTTCCAGGATCTCGACGGCCGGCTCATGCAGGTCCACGTCGAGACCGCCGGCAGGCTCCTGGCCACGAGCCACGCCTCGTCGCTCATCGTCACGCTGACCGACACCGGTGCAACCGCGGCGGTCGCCGCCGATCTCGAATCGGTCCTCTCGAGCAACCCAGTTCCCCTGGCCGTCGTGGACTGGGAAACGAGGGCGCCATTCTATCGGCAGGTGCGTGGGCTCTACATCGGCATCTTCGTGTTCCTCGGCTCGATCATTGGCGTGCTGGTAGGGTTGTCGATCTCCAACACCCTGCAGATGTCGGTGATGGAGCGAGTGCGGGAGTTCGGGACGCTCCTGGCCATCGGGACACGCCGGTCGCAGCTGGCTGGCCTGATGACACTCGAGGCCCTCTGGCTGGCCGCTCTCGGCAGTCTCGCTGGCACCCTGGTCACGGTGGCCGTGGCGTTCCTCATCAACATGCTGCAGATCGAGATGCCTCCGCCGCCGGCGGCCGTCGATCCGATCACGCTGTCGCTGCTCATCCAGCCGCTGGACTTCGTGTGGGTGGCGATCTTCATGGCCGCATTGCTCGCCGTGGCGGCCGTGCCGCCGATGCTGCGCATCCTCCGCCTGGAGGTCGTCGAGGCGCTCGGGCACGTGTAGGATCCGATGATGCGCGCGCAACTCTGGTCGGTGGCGCTGTTCTCTGTCCTGGCTTGCAGCGTCGTCGTGCCGCAGGCACAGGAGTCGCTGCTCCGCCGCAGCGACGTGGGCGCATTCGTCCCGGGCGCGTTCCGGGCGCGCCTGGCCATCAGCCAAGGCGCGGAGACGCCGAGCGAGGTGGAGATCTGGCGCTCGGGTGCCGATCGAACGCTGCTGCGATTCCTCGCCGAGAAGGAACGCGGCAAATTCCTCCTGCGGCGAGGCGCCGAGCTCTGGCTCATTGCCCCCACGGCGAAGGAGCCGGTTCGACTGAGCCCGTCCCACCGCGTATACGGCGCCGCCACCATGGACGTGCTGTTCGCGCTCCGCCTGGCAGACGACTACCGGATTGACAGCGTGGAGATCGCGACTTCTCCAGACGGGCCGCTCACCATCTTCGAGCTGCGCGCCCTCGCGGACACGGCCCAGTACGCGGAGGTGCGGTACGCAGTCCGTACGGAGACGGCGCTGCCGGTGAACGCCCTGTATCGGCTCAGAAGCGGGCGCGCAACCACGCGCGTCGTGTTCACGCGGTGGAACAGCGACCGTCGGTATGCCAGGTCGGTGGAGGTGACGGACCTGCTCCGGAAGGGCGCCGCCACGCGGATCGAGGTGCTGGAGTTCGACGAGCGCACCGTGCCGGAGCCGCTCTTCGACCTGCGCGACGGCTCGGCGCGCCGCGACCTGGAGAGAACGGGCCGCTAGTCGGGCCAGAGCGCCTTGAAGCAGAACCACTGGTGAGGGCGCTCGCGGATCGCCCATTCGATCTCCTCGGCGATCTTCCTGGTGGCGACCGCGACGTCCTCGTCCCGGTTGCCGGTATCCGGCACCGAGATGGGAGGGCGCACGACCGTGCGCGTGCGGAGGAGCCCTTCGCGGAAGTTGAACACGGGTACGATGAGCACGCCGGCGGCGCGCGCCAGCATGGCCGGGCCCACCGGGAGCGGCATCGGGCGCCCGAACAGGGTGGTCGCCACGTTGCGGCCGCCGCTGCGCGGCCGGTCGCCCTGGAGCGCCACGATCTCGCCCCGGGCCAGCGCGTCACGAAGCACCAGGCTGAGACGCATGTCATCGCGCGCGAAGTGGGTGACGAAGTCGTCACCGACGCGTGTCACCAGTTCCTGGATGAACGCCTGCGCCCGCGGATCCATCTCCTCTTCGCGCACGACGTGGATGCGACGCTTGCCCTCGGACGCGCCAAGCTGTGCGCCAAGGTCCCACGCGCCAATATGAGCCGTCACCAGGATGGCGCCACGCCGGCCACCCGTCGCCGCGTGCCAATGCTCTTCTCCTTCGAGGGTGAATCGCACCTGCTCGGGCAGTGCCGCGCGGCGATAGCGATCGGTCTGGCATTCCGCGAACGCGTGCATGGTCCGAAAGGCCCGACGCCAACGCGTCCACACGTTCGCGGGGCCCAGGACCGGTTCGAGATTCGACGCAATCGCATGGCGAATGCGCCCCAGGGCAAAGAAGAAGAAGGTCGTGAAGGCGAGCATCACGACGCGCATGACCGGGGGCGGCAGTACCCGGGCTCCAAAGTAGTGAAAGCGGTACCAGAACACGCCGGTGACATGGAACCGTCCGAGCAACCGGTGCGTCAGGCCCCGGGTGGGTGCATGCGCCGGGTCGGCCATCGCCCCGGCGCGCGGGTCAGGCGGAGGTGCCGGCATCGACGGCAATCGCCTGTCCCGTAATGGCCGCCGCCCGCGGGGAGAGCAGAAAGGCCACCAGATTCGCCACATCGGCCGCCGATGTTCCTCGCGGCAGGCACTCGTGCCCGCGCAACATGCGCACGGCTGCCTCCGGGAGATCGGCGGTCATCGCGGTCGCCACGTACCCGGGGAGGACGGCGTTGACACGAATGTGGCGCTTGCCCACCTCACGTGCCAGCGCCCGCGTCAGTCCGAGGATCGCGGCCTTGGTCGCGGCATACGCCGCCTGACCTGGCATGCCCGCGATGGCGCCGACGGACGACACATTCACAATCGAGCCGCGACGGAGATGCACCATGCCAGGCAGCACCGCGCGGCAGCATCGGAACACGCCCGTCTGATTGACCGCGACCAGATTGTCCCAGTCGCGGTCCGGCGTCATCGCCAGCAGGCTGTCGAGACGGATGCCGGCGTTGTTGACCAGCCCTTCAATCGGACCGAGCGCGGCCGTGACTTCGCGAACGAGCGCGTCCGGCCCGTCGCGGTCGGTGAGGTCCAGGGGAAATCCCCGCGCGCGACCATCCGATGCATCCTCGATCTGACGAGCGGCGTCGCCGGCAGTCCTGAAGGTGAACGCCACGGTCCACCCATCCACAACCAGCGCTTCGACAGTCGCCCGACCGATGCCACGGCATCCGCCGGTCACCAGTGCCACGGATGCGCTCATGAGACGGCCCCCAATCGTGCGCGCGTGACGGCCATTGCGATGCGTGCGCTGTCGATCACGGGTCGATAGTGGCTGGTCGAGCGGCCATCCGCGCGGCCCATCCGGATCGGGGTGGTGCGCACGCGCAGGCCGGCGCGCACCGCGCGGACCACCACAGCGCTCTCCGCCTCGAAGCGGCCGTGCATGGTGCCCAGCCGTTCGATCAGCGAACGGGAGTAGTAGCGGAAGCCGGTCTGCACGTCGCTCAACGACTGCCCCGCCGCCCACGAGATCGCCCGGGACGACAACGCGTTGCTGCGTCGCCGCAGGGAGCTCATCTCCGCGAAGAGATGATCGCGCGTCCCGAGCACCAGGTCCGATTCGGGCGCCAGCGCCAGCAACCGGTGGATCTCCGTAGCGAGATGCTGGCCATCGGCGTCGAGCGTGACGACGCCACTGAAGCCGCGCGCGACAAAGATGTCGAAGGCGACGCCAAGCGCGGTGCCCTTGCCGCGGTTGACGGGGAGCACGTGCACTTCGGCGCCGGCCTCGCGAGCTCGTTCGGCGGTGGCGTCGCCGGAACCATCGTCGATGACGATCACGTCGGGTAGCACCTCGAGGGTCGCACGCACGACGGCGCCCACCGATTCGGCCGCATCGTATGCGGGAATCACAACTCCAATGCGTGTCACGCTTGTTCCAGCAGCAGCCAGGCCGCCGAGCCGCCCGATGCGAAAGAGGTGACGAGGCTGGGCGCGGCGGGCGGCAACCACCCACCCCCATGGGGTCGCAACCCGATCACCGGGTCCTCGACACTGAACCCGGGCGTCGGCCCGAAGTCTCCCCCGGCCGCCGCCAGGACGGCGGCCGCCAGGAACCCGCCACCAAATTGACCGAGATGCGCCTTGGGAGCCAGCACGGGTGGCAGGTCAGCATCTGCCCAGAGCCGCCGGAGGGTCAGCCCCTCCAGGCGATCGCCGGCAACGGCGCCGGACGCACCAGACACGACCTGCGTGATATCGGACACTGCCACGCCAGCTCGCGTCAGTGTCCGTGCGATGGCCGCCGCCAGTGCGGCCTCCCCCTTCCCCCAGCCAATACGCGGAGCCGTCGCATCGAAGGCACCGCCGGAGCCTCGAAGCCTCGCTCTCACCCTCGCACCTCGCGCCCGGGCGCGGTCTTCAGTTTCCATGATCAGTACGGCCGCGCCCTCGGCCGCGACGAAGCCGGACCGCTCGTGATCGAACGGGCGCGCCATTTCCCTGCGTCCAGCGCCGGCTCGAGCAAGGGCGCCAAATCGATCGAGCAGGGCGTGGAGCACCGGCGGTATCTGGTCGACATTTCCGACGATGACCCGGTCGCAGCACCCCGAAGCCACCAGGGCGGCGCCTCTCCCGACGGCCGTAAGGGCCCCAGCTTCGCGCTGCACGATAGTGAGGTTGGGACCATGAGCCTTCGTGTCGATCGCGACCTGGCCCGCTGCAGCGTTGGCTACGCTCTCCGCGAAGACGAACGGCGAAGCGCCCTGTGGTCCGTCCCGGCGTACGCCGTCGAGGATCTGCTCGGTGCTCTGCACCGAGCCAAAGGCTGTTGCCATCACGATTCCCGTGCGCGGGCACTCTTCTTCGTGACTCAACCCCGCATCGATAAAGGCCATGCGTGTCGCGGCCACCGCCAGCCGGGACGGGGTGCTCATGCGGCGAGCCAGCGCCGGAGACAGCCAGGGGGACAGATCGAGACCCGCGGTGAGGACGGCGTGCCGTGCCGAGTTCTCCAGATGGTAGCCCTGGCTCCGATCGACATCAGCCACTGGCATCGCCGCGCCCAGGAGGGTGCGCGCGAGGGCGTCGGCCCCGCTGTCGGTACCGCAGACGACCCCAAGCCCAGTGACCACGACGCTGCCACCCGCGGTTCCGATCATTGGGCCCAACGTCCGAACACGACCGCGGCGTTCGCACCCCCAAAACCCAGACTGAGTGACATCGCCGTGCGGAGCCCGGGCACGGAGCGAGGGCCCCCCACCACCAGGTCCACGTTCAGAGAGGGGTCCGCCGGGGTGTCTCCGGGCGCTGGGTGCAGTTGTGCATCCATCAGCGCGAGCGTGACCGCCACGGCTTCAACCGCGCCCGCTGCGCCCAGCAGGTGTCCAACCACGCCTTTCGTCGCCTCCACCGGCAGGCGCGCGCTCCTGATACCGAATGCCCGCGACATCGTGGCGCGTTCGGCCGCGTCATTCAGGGAGGTGCCGGTGCCATGGGCATTCAGATAGTCAATCTGCTCTGGCGACAGGTTGGCATCGGCCAGGGCCGCTTCGACAGCCGCCGCCGCCCACACACCGTCCGGATGCGGCGCCGTCATGTGGGTCGCATCACACGACGACCCGGCGCCAAGCACTTCGACGAGAGGTACCGCCCCCCGCCCCGCCGCGTGTTCTGCGGTCTCGAGCACCAGGACCGCCCCCCCTTCGCCCAGGGACAATCCCTCTCGGTTCGCCCTGAACGGCCGGCACGGCGCCGCATCGACGGCGCGCAGCGCATTGAAGCCGGTGTAGGTGGTGACCGCGAGGCAGTCCGCGCCGCCAGCGAGCGCGATGCTCACTTCACCAGTGCGCACCGCCTCGAACGCCTGCGCAATCGCCAGCGTTGCCGAGGCGCAAGCCGACGACACGGTCTCGACCGGGCCCTCGACCCCGAAATGCCGCGCGACAGCCTCGGCCGGAGAGCTGATGTGGTGCGACGCGAGCAGCGTCCGACGCCGAGGCCCGCCGGGGTGCACGAGTTCGTCGTAGTACTGTTCGGTTTCGAGGAGACCACCAGTGCTGCTCCCGAAGAAGACGCCCACCGGTTGACCGGAGAGCGGGCAATCCAGCCCCGCCTGTCCGAGGGCCTCGAGTGCCGCGTGGAGTGCGAAGCGGTCGCTGTTGGCAAGCCGCGCCCAGCCGCCCAGCGAGGGCACGCGCGGCGCAGGCGGCACCTGTCCGGCGACATGGGTGCGATGGGCGTGGTTCGCGAACCGATCGAAGGCGCCAATCGAGGTCCGCCCGGATCTGGCGGCATCGCGAAACGCCGGGACGCCCCAGCCAGCGGCCGTCACCACCCCGAGACCCGTGACCACCACGCGCTGTCCAGCGGCCTCCGAACTAGGCGCCTTTCTGCTCACGATCGCGGGTGTCACCATCGAGCGCCGTGAGCACGAACTTCGCCAGGCTCTCGACCGACCTGAACACGTTCTTGTCCACTTCGTGGCTCTTGATGCTGATGCCGAACTCCTTCTCGATGCCGACCACGAGCTCGAGGGCGTCCACTGAATCGAGGCCGAGCCCCTCTCCGAACAAGGGCATGTCATCGGCGATCCGTTCGGGCGTGAGTCCTTCGAGCCGCAGTCGGTCGACGATCAAACACTTCAGGGCCTGTCGCAGGTCCGTATCAGACAACATCACGGAGTGTCCTCGGTTCCGGGGAAACCACGCCCTGTCTCGGAGCGATTGCCCACAGGCGTTGCACCGAGACCATCAGGAGGAACAAACGCAGGCGCAGCCTGGTGGCCAGCGACGGACGCCAGTTGCCAGCGAGCACCGAGAGCACGGCCTCGCGCATGCCCAGGGGCGCCGACGGACTGAACCACAGGTCGCGAAACGCCGGATCGTAGAAACCGACCACGAAGCGGCGGAAATGCTGGTAGCGGCGCCTCACCCGGCGCTCGTAGGCGGCGAAGCGCGAGGCCGTGAGGTCGCCGCGCCGCAACCCTTCGCTGATCGCCGTCGCGGCTTCGATCCCGGATTGCATGGCCAGCAGCACGCCGGTCGAAAAGATCGGATCGAGGAACGCGGCGGCGTCGCCCACCAGCACGAAGCGATCGCCGGCCATCCGGCTGTGCACGTACGAGTAGTCGGCCTCGAAGCGCGCCGTGGTGATCGGCATCGCCTCGGCCAGCAGGGCGGCGGCCGCAGGCGTCTCGGCCACCATGTGGTCGAGCGTCTCGTCCGCGCTGCGTCGCGAGCCGGCCCGATAGGACGCTTGCGGCACGACCACGCCGACGCTCATGACCGAATCGCTGATCGGGATGAACCAGAACCACCCACCATCGGAGCGGGTCACCATGCGGATGTCGCCGGCACGGCGTCCCTCGGCCCGCGGCACCCCTTCGTACTGCCGGTGAATTGAGATGTTCTGGAGCAACGGATCCTTGTGACGCTCGCCGATCCGTTTCGCCATGAACCCGTTGCGGCCGGAGGCGTCGATGAGCGCGCCCCCCCGGATGGTCGACCGTGTGCCATCAAGCATGGACACCGTCAACGTCACGCCGTCTTCTGCGAACACGACATCGTCGGCGCAGCAGCCATGCCGGACGTCTGCCCCTAGTGAGGCGGCGTGTTCGAGCAGCAGCTGGTCGAATTCGTGCCGGGGTACCTGCCACGTCTGCGCCTGGGGCACTTCGACGGCGCGGGAAAAATCCGCGTACTGGCTCCACTCCCCGTCCGCCGTGGTAAAACTGGCGCCCCATTTACGGACGAATCCCGCCGCGGCAATCTTTTCGGCCGCGCCGATCTCTTCCAGCACACCGTTAATCCAGGGAAGCTGCGATTCGCCGATGTGAAAGCGCGGAAACGGGTCACGCTCGAGCACCAGCACCGAATGGCCACCACGGGCAAGCGCGGACGCGGCGGCAGATCCTGCGGGACCGCCTCCGACCACCACGACATCGAACGCCCATCCGGGTGACATTGGTAAAAATCTGGCCGGGAAGCGCGGTTAGTATACGGGATGCCCGCCGGCACTTCAACAAACTGGCCCGTGTTGCAGGGCGCCGAAGACGGCATTGTTCGTGCGTTCTCCCGCCTTCTGGCGCGGCGTGCCGACGATGTGCTGGTGACTGCACCAACGGGGCGCGCAACCGTCGGCGACATCGACCGCCTCGCGTGCGCGCTGACCGCCCGCATCCGTCCCTTCGGACTTCCGGCACACGGTGTGGTCGGGCTGGCCGTGCCTAACGGCCCGGCGTTCCTGGCAGGCCTGCTGTCGCTGCGCAGGATGGGGCACGCCGTCCTTCTGCTCGATCACGCGGCTCCGCGCGAAGACCGGCGCAGGACGATGGTGTCTCTGGGCGCATGTGCCGTACTGGAGTGCCCCGAAGGTTGGCCATCGTCTCCGGATACGATGCGCCTCGCGCCCGTCGTGGCGCCCCAACAGCTGTTGCCTCCGGGCACGGCCGTCATCAAGCTCACGTCCGGCTCCACGGGTGTCCCGCGCGGAGTCGCGATGACCGCGGAGAGCCTGCTGGCGGATGAATCCGCCCTCGCGTCCACCATGGGGCTGACAGACCGGGACCGGTTGCTGGCGATGGTCCCGATGTCGCACTCATACGGGTTCACCACGCTGGCACTGTCGGCCCTGGTTCGCGGGCTACCCCTCATCAGCCCGGGCGACGGCGGACCGTTGGCACCCATCGAGGCCGCCCGCGCCTATGCGGCCACCATCGTCCCAACGGTCCCGGCCTATATTCAGGCGCTTCTGCGCCTGTCACAGCCGCCGGCGTGGCCGATGAGTCTGCGCCGTGTCATCACCGCGGGCGCCGTGTTGTCACCCGCGACCGCCAGCGCGTTCCGCCGGCGCCATGGCCGCCCCATTCATGTGTTCTATGGCTCGAGTGAGTGCGGCGGCATCTGCTACGACCGAGAGGGCGAGGCGGCCGAGCGCGGCACGGTCGGACCTCCGGTCGACGGCGTGCGGATCACGCTCTCTCCGACCGGAGATGCAACCGATGAAGGGCTCGTTACGGTCATCTCTCCTGCGGTCGGCGCCACGTACCTGCCCGACCCCGACCGTCGGCTGGCCAGCGGCACATTCGAGACCAGTGACGTCGCCGTCTGGCAAGGGGAAGAGATCGCGCTGCGCCGACGAGCCGACCGTGTGATCAACGTGCGCGGCCGCAAGGTCGACCCTGGTGAAGTGGAGCGCGTGCTCGCCGGCCTCGACGGTGTCGAGGAGGCGGTGGTCACATCCGCGGCATCACCGAACCGGGACGAGCACATCGTGCGTGCGGTCGTCGCCTGCCCCTCGGGCACGCTTGCGTATGAAACGATTGCGCGCTGGTGCCAAAGTCAGCTGGCCGATCACAAGGTGCCGCGGAGCATCGTCATCGTCAACGCGATTCCGCGCAACGCCCGCGGCAAGGTCGATCGCTCCGCGCTTGCGGCCCTGACGGTCCCCGGTCGAGCGGCCGAACAGGACGATGCCTAGCCTGTCGGAGTCGATCCGGCGCGCGCCCCCGCTGCTCGCGGCCAGCCTCGGCGTGCATGGCCTGGCGGTCGCCGCGCTCGTGGCATCCCCCCAATCGGGATCGCTGGTTGCGGCAACACTCCTCATGAATCACCTGGTGATCGGCACCGCGGGCATGTTCCCCCGAAGCGGCTGGCTCGGGCCGAACATCAACCGACTGCCCGGGCACCGGGCGGGCGTCATCGCGCTGACGTTCGACGACGGCCCGGATCCCGAGGTGACGCCTCAGGTCTTGTCCATGCTCGACCAGGCCGGGCAACGCGCCACATTTTTCTGCGTCGGTGCTCGCGCCGAAAGGCATCCGGAACTGATGGCTGAGATCCGCAGGCGGGGCCATGGCGTCGAGAATCACTCCTACAGCCACCCGAACAGCTTCGCCCTCCGCGGGCCTCGCGGGCTGGCTCGCGAGATTGGTCGGGCGCAGCAGGCCCTCACCAGCCCGGCGGGTGAGGGACCACGCCTGTTTCGCGCTCCGGCTGGCATTCAGAATCCGTGGCTCGCCGGCGTCCTCACCGAAACCGGCCTGAGACTCGTGTCCTGGACGAGACGGGGGTTCGACACCGTGAGCCAGGACGGCGCGCGGGTGGCAGCGCGGCTGGTCGGCCACGGGCTACGCCAGGGGGACATCCTGCTCCTGCACGACGGCTCCATGTCACGCCATCGGCCAGGGCGCCCGGTTGTACTCGACGCGCTGCCGCGTGTGCTGGAGCAAATGACTGCGGCGGGGCTCCGGTCGGAAGCCCTGCACACGGCGCTGCTGCCCGATTCGTCCGCGGCGTTCAGCGATTCCTGAGGGCGACGTACTCGCTGAGGATGCCGCCGGTCACCTCTCGCCTGGCCTCGGCGAATCCTCCTTCCCGAATCGCCTGGAGGATGACGTCGGGGGGGACACAGTTCTCGATGGTGTCCCAGAAGTACTCCATCATCTGACGGGCTGCCTGGCGGCCCGTCGTGACATAGGCAATCTTCGGCACGACGACGCCGAGGTAGAACCGGTTGAGGCGACGCGCCCACACCGACCGCGGATTCGTCAGCTCGAGGACGAGCAACCGGCCCCCTGGTTTGAGGACACGATGGCACTCCTCGAACAGGGTGCGCAGGTCCTGAACGTGGCGCAGGCCATATCCCATGCTGACCATGTCGAAGCTGGCGTCGGCGAAGGGAAGGGACTCGCCTCGTGCCTGGAACAGGGGGGCATCGGAGTTCTTGCGACACTCCCCGAGCATGCCGCGGCTGGGATCGAGTCCAACGGCCAGCCCGCGGGGACCCGTGATCTTCGCAGCCGATCGCAGAACCAGGCCAGTGCCCGTGGCGATGTCCAGGATGCGCGCCCCTTCGACGAGGCCCGCCGAAACCAGGGCCTGACCGCGATAGCGTTCGCCCGTCCCGAGCGACATCACCTTGCAGACCAACTCGTAAGACGAGGCCCCGGCATCGAACAGGCGGTTGACGGCCTCGGGGCGGTCCTGATCGCTGCGATAGTAGCGTTCGAGGGTCGGGTGCGGAGGGATCGAATGGCTGCTCACAGTGGTTTCAGGACCTGCACTTGAAAGACGACCGACCCTGGCTCGCGGTACCGGGACGGAAGGAAGCTCTTGCCGAAGTCACCGCGCAGCATGGTGTTCTTCGGCCCACGTGTGCTGAACGCGAGCCCGACACCGGTGATGGGTTGCCAATCTGGCGCCACGGCGCGGTCACGCCCGAACGCCTGATCCAGGAAGATGTCAAGACGGTAGAGGTCGAGGAGGTTGAAGGAGTACGCGCCGCGGAACATGCCGAGTTCCTCGAAGCGAACGCCAGCGGACGGCACGCCGCGCACACGGTTCTCGTCGAAGAACCCGAACTGGTACTTACTGAACCGATCCAGATCACGGCCCCCGTAATAGGCGGTGTTGAGGGTGAACTTGTGTGCGCCCGTGAAGAAGACCTTGGTGGCACTGACCGAGTATTTTACATAGTCGGTTGTGTCCGGATCGTAGTCGCCAGGAAATCCCCACGCCCTCCACTGCTCTCGCCGATAGCCCATCAATCCGGCAGTCAGTGAGTAGGCTCCCGGCTTCCATTCCCACGACAGGCCGGCACCATTGGTGATGGTCGAGTTCGGCGGCAGGAACCCCTCCGCTGTGGTCTCCTCGGTGCCATACCAATCGAACCGGAACTGATAGTTGGCGACGATCCGATTGAACTCTGCGAATCGCCAACCAATGTTGGCACCGGTGGTGAATGGGATCGTCAGGACGCGCTCTCCCGGCTGTTCACCCGCTGTGCCGTAGATTCGATCGCTTGCCGGCACGGCGATCGCAAACAGGTCGAGACTTCCGTCCACTGCCTTTCCCACGAGGTTGGGGCGCTGGAGGTTCACGAGCGCCAGCACGCCGCCAAATGTCACCGCCAACTGGTTGCTCTTGCCGAGGAAGTCGAAATCCAGGTAGTTCAACCCGCCAAGCGGCAAGGGGAAGTCGTACGCTGGATCGTAGGTCACCCCGAGCAGCAGAGCCGTGGCAGATGTCGTTGTCCCGGGGTCTACGACCCGCTCGCCGTCGCGCTTGACGAGATAGCGCACACCATCATCAGTATCCCGGTACATGATGTGGTCTCCGCCGCGGGCGACCTGCCGTTGGGCGACGAAGTCCGGCGGGTTGACCTGAAAGCTGTCGAGCAGGACTTCGCGCTCGAGCAACAGATTCCGTCCGGCAATCAGGATGCTCTGGCGGCCGACGAGCCGAGTCATCAGGATCACGGGCCGTCCCCTCGTCGTCGCCACCTCAGAAAAGTACTGAATCTCCTCGCTCGCGAGCACCGGCGCGGCCAGCGCCGTCTGCACGGTCTGAACTTTCGCCTTGTGGAAGGTCGTCCGGTCAATCCACACGGTGCCCCGATAGAGCGTGCGGGCAGCGTCAACGGGATCGAAGCGGATGACGAACGCGTCACGCCCGTCGACTCGCTCGACTCCGTCGAGTCGATACCGGTAGTCCGTCGTCAGGCGCAGATCAAGAGGAAGCGACAGAACCTTCTCCGCCTGAAGCAGAGGAAACGGCGGCCGGTCGGGGCCCCAGGGTGTCCCGTTGAGGCGGAAGGTGCGTTCCTCGAACTCGACCTGCGTTCCCTCGACAAAGAACGTGTTGTCGGTCACCACGTCGAAGGCAAGATCCGCGGCAGTGGCGCGGAAGTGCTGCTCCATCCTCGCTTCAGCGATGTACGTGGCGACCGCTTCGTCCTGTGCGGCCTGGGCCTGCTGGTGGCGTGCAATGATCTCGGCGAGACTGGGCAGCGCCTGGGACGTCACTTCAAGAGAGTCGGTGTAGCCGCTTCGATCGCCGGTGTTCCAGTCAACGACGACGACACGACCCGGAGTCGGCAGGCCGATGGTGGCCACCCGTGTGACGGGGTCATATGTCCACACCTCGGCTGGACGGCTCGTGCCCCTCAGCACATCCAGCACGATGGGCCGGGCGCCCGTCGGCTCGGAGAACCGCAATTCGACCGGCCCACCTTCGGTCGTGTAGACGAAGTAATTCGTCAAGCTGCGCAGCCCGAACAGTAGGCGGTGCGGAACGCCTGCAGATGACTCCGTGCGCACCCGGGTCAACTGCAACCCGACTTGGGCGTCTTCGACCAACACGAGCCGTTGGCCCAGCATGCCGCGGAGCAAAGAGAGGGTCGGCAGAATCGCAGCCGCGACGGAGGGCGAGGCCGCGTAGGTCACCGCCTCAATTCTGGTACCGGCCGTGCCGAGTTGTTGGTCGACGAAGAGACGGGGCGCCTCCGATGCGTCGTCTCCAAGAGAGCTGCCGAGAAGCATCAGCGCCGCGGTCGGATCCTGACGTTCGACCAGCGACACTATCGCTCCGAACGGACGATTGGCAACCAGGCCGACGGCGTCGAGGTAGGCAGCAGTGTCCTGGCCATACAGCTCATCAACAAACGCGCTGTCAGCGTCGCTGACCCCGCCCAGGATCATCAAGGCGCTGTCATCGCCGGAGCGCACATCGACGACGGTCGTCTTGACGAAGAAAGCGAAATCCTGCGCTGCGGGACGGAGACTGCCAGCCGGCGGCAAATGGAGAGCATAGCCACGCACGACTCCGCGGTAACGGGACGCCAGCGCCCGCACGAAGCGGCTCTGCTCGGCGATGCCCTGCGAGGACGGCACGTCGTCGTCCAGATCGAGATAGACGCGAACACCGTCAAGCCCCGAGTAGGCCGCAATTCTGGCGTCGAGCGCAGCGAAGTCGTGCTGTCCAGGCTGCCGCTCGATCGCCGCGCGCGTCACCCGAAGCCGGACGTTCAACGGCTTTGGTAATTGGTCGAGGGGAACCGCACGAAGAGCTTCGGCAAGGACGGCTGGCCCCTCCAGGCTCTCGTCGAAGCCGATGCCTTCGACGACCGCCGGCTGGGCCCGCGCGACGGAGGGCTGGATCAGAAGGACGACGACAACGATGCACCACGGAGCACGGCGACGATTCACCGTCCGGTCCCGGGCTCGAGCATGGCGAGACCCTCGATCTCGACGAGCAGTTCCCGTCGGCACAGCTCGGCGCGGCGCAGTTCGATCCGGCAGTCGGTCGGAAAAGCTTCGGCAATTCGAGACGCCACTCGCTCCCGGTCTGCGGTACGGGTGTAGTACACCCTGAGCTCGCGAAACCGAGACAGCATTGCGGCGATTTCAGTGATTGACGTGCTTTCTTCGAAGGACGCCCCTCGGGCCGATTCGGTGACCGCCGCAAGGTTTCGAAGCGTCTCGTGAAGCTGGCCATCGAGATCGTCCGGATGACGGGATTCCTCCCCGGTGATCGCGGCCGTCCCACCCACGAGCAGCAGCGGCAACACTGGAGAACGGACGATCGTCGCTCTCGCGAAGAAGGGTGGCCTGGGCCCGAACCGATTGGAGTAGCGATACGCAGGAATCTGGCGAGGGTTTTCGACAGGGGTCCCCGGCTCGAGACCCGCGACGCAGGCGAGCATCAGGCGGTCGCCGTCAGCCCCAACGCCGGAGGCTGTCGGCAGCGAGCCGTCCGGTTCCCACCGCAATTGATGTCGGGAGTGGAATGCCGAAAAGCGCCCGGCGTTGAACACCATGTAGCGGTCGAGCCCGCCGCCAAGATCATCATGAATCCCAGGTATGAAGGCCCAGAACCGAACGGGATGCCTGGCTGCGGCGTCGTCAAGTTGCGAAAACACCGCGTCAAACGCGGCGGTCACCGCTCCTCGAAAATCCGGCGCATCCATGGCGCTCACGGCGTCGAAACCGGAGGTCACGAGCCTGAGGCCCATACCTCCAAACCGCGGCGCCATCGGGCCTCGTTCCGTTGGGGAGGCAGTCTCGGCCACACACTCTGACACCCACGGTGGGACTGGCACAGCCGGTGTCGCCGTCGTCGGCCAGGATGGTTCACCGGGTGTCGCTTGCCTAAGAGTCACGAGGGGCTAAAATCGCACACAATCTCCGACCGGCGCAACTACGCCGTCAGATCGGAGCCAGGGATCCGAGAAGGAGCAGGCGTTTGTGGGGCGTCGGCCGTGTGGACTACCATCGATGCCATGCGCAGTCCACGGGGCGTCGGCCTCTGTTCCCCCGTCCTTCTGCTCACGCTGCTCGCGTTCGGCTGCGCGGCACCGATTCAGCGCACGGGCGGCGTCAAGGCGCTGCCGGATGCCGGTCTCTCGGCCCAGCGTCCCGCGCCCCGTAACGCCGCGGCGTCCCGTCCCGCCGTGGGCATCGCCTTCGGCGGCGGCAGCGCGCGCGGCATCGCTCACGTCGGCGTCATCCGCTGGTTCGAAGAGCACCGCATTCCGATCGACGTGGCCGCCGGCACCAGCATGGGTGGCCTCATCGGCGGCTCGTTCGCGAGCGGCATGGATGCGGACGAGCTCGAGGCGATGCTGAACGGCCTCAACTGGGACGAGATCTTCGGCTCCTCGAGCTTCGACTTCAAGAACATCCGCCGCAAGAACGACGCGCGCGCCTATCCCTCCCGCCTCGAGTTCGGCATCAAGCGTGGCATCGTTCCGCCGACGTCACTCAACAACGGCGAGCAGGTGGAACTGCTGCTCGCACGCATCGCTGGCCCGTACTATGAGCTCAAAAGCTTCGACGAGCTGCCGACGCCGTTCCGGGCCGTGGCCGTGGATCTCGTCAGCGCCACCGAGGTGGTGCTGAACCAGGGCTCGCTGGCGCAGGCGATGCGCGCGACGATGTCGCTGCCGCTGATCTTTCCGCCGGTGGAAGTGGACGGCCGGATCCTCGTGGACGGCGGCGCCATGAACAACGTCCCCGCCGACGTGGTGAGGGCAATGGGCGGGGACCGGGTGGTCGCCGTCAACGTCGGCGAGCTGGGCGACTCGGAGGGCCTCAGCTACACGCTGCTCGGCCTCGCCGGGGCGACGCTCGACGCCATGATGCGGGCCTCGACCAAGGAGTCGATCGCCAGCGCCGACGTGATCATCAACGTGCCGCTCAAGTCGTTCGGCTCGCTCGATTGGCGCCGCAGCAAGGACCTGATCGCCGAGGGCTACAAGGCCGCCGAGGCGATGCGCGAGACA
>Ga0105103_10000435_pt1 | contig 23470 bp, 23 predicted proteins | sample PPLLaktember2015_2_FD_79107 | JGI IMG/M metagenome (GOLD analysis project Ga0105103, IMG submission 79107) | Freshwater sediment microbial communities from Prairie Pothole Lake near Jamestown, North Dakota, USA - PPLs Lake P7 Core (6) Depth... | ecosystem: Environmental > Aquatic > Freshwater >...
GCCCTCCTCGATCCTAACGGTGTGCTTGGCGGTATTATCCATATTGTGAACCACGGATTCAGCAAGATCACCCTCTTTTTCTGTGCCGGTGCAATCTATGTGGCAACCCGCAAAAGGAAGATAAGCGACATGGCAGGGATCGGCTATGCAATGCCTTTCACCATGGGAGCTTTTGCAATAGCGTCTTTGAGTATGATAGGCGTGCCACCAGTGGCTGGGTTTGTGTCGAAATGGTATCTCCTGAACGGCGCGATGTCGATCCATAACCTGCCAATTGTTATCATACTTATGGTGAGCACTCTCCTGAACGCAGGATATTTTGCCCCTATCACGATTAAGGCTTTTTTCCAGGGGAGAAAGGGCAAATGGAGCGCTTCAGATATCAAAGAGGCCCCGGTGACGATGGTTGTGCCCATTGTTCTTGCAGCCTTGATCTCAGTAATACTCGGAATCTTTCCGCAGTTTTTCACACAACTTATCGGGAGGCTGATGCCGTGACGCTAATCCATAGTTTTGAATTTCAAGTTGCAGGTTGCGAGTTACGACATGGCACATCAACTGATAGCTGTATCCGTGGAATGGTGATTTGTTAATGAAAATTGTTAACTATATTGATTTTCTGAGAAGAAACATGAAGGGCCTGGTGCGGGTCCTCATCGTTTACCTCATTGCCCTTGTGATCTTTGATGTGGCATTGTCGAGGCACGATGCCCACTACATGATCGATAAGATTTATGCCTTTTGGACTATTTTTGGCATTGTGGGGTGCTTCATCCTCATTAAGGTAGCGAAGGGCATTGCCCATCTTTTTCTTGGAAAGAACGAGGATTTCTATGGATAGGTGGATTCACCCGGCAATTTTCTTTTTCATCGGGGCTTTAATCCTCCCCCTCTTCAGGGGAAAGGCGAAGAAATTTGTTATTCTTTTAATCCCCGTCCTTTCTATTATCGATGTTGCCCTCATGATGGAGGGTGTGTATGGAAGCTATAGCTTTCTTAACGCAAACATCATCTTCGGTAGGGTAGACAAACTAAGCCTTGTCTTTGCCTGGGTCTTCACTATTATGGGTTTTCTCGGTGCCATCTATGCCCTCCATGTTGAAGAAGACGGCCATCATATAGCAGCTTACTTCTACGTTGGAGCTTCCCTCGGGGCAATTTTTGCAGGAGATTACCTTACCCTCTTTGTTTTCTGGGAGATCATGGCCTTTTCCTCTGTCTTCCTCGTATGGTATCGTAAAGAGCCAAAATCTATCGCTGCTGGCTACCGGTATCTCCTGGTCCATGTCTTTGGCGGTTTGTGTTTTTTCACAGGTATGATGCTCTACTACTACAAAACAGGTAACATGGTTTTCGATAAAATCCTGCCAGCCAATGCAGGAGTGGCTGAGTATCTTATTCTTGCCGGTTTCGCATTGAATGCAGCCGTTATTCCTCTCCATGCATGGCTGCCCGATGCATATCCCGAAGCAACAGTTGCTGGCGCAGTCTTTATGTGTGCCTTTACCACGAAGACAGCAGTATATGTGCTTGCGAGAGGCTTCCCTGGCTTTGAAATCCTTGCAATCATGGGCACGGCCATGACCGTGTATGGTGTTTTTTACGCAGTCATAGAAAACGACATGCGGCGGGTCCTTGCCTATCACATTGTCAGCCAGGTGGGTTACATGGTTGCCGGTGTGGGAATCGGGACGGAGATGGCGTTGAATGGCGCGTGCGCTCATGCCTTTGCCCACATCCTCTATAAGGCCCTCCTTTTTATGGGCGCTGGTTCGGTCCTTTACATGGTGGGAACAGCAAAACTTTCGAAACTCGGAGGTCTTTACAAATATATGCCCCTTACCATGATCTTCTATGTGGTTGGAGCGATTTCAATCTCAGGATTCCCTCTCTTCAGCGGTTTTGTGAGTAAATCTATGATCGTTGCCTCTGCCCACCATGAAGGAAGGATCTGGCTTATGTTGCTTATGAACCTCGCAGGGATAGGCACCTTCCTGTCAGTTGGCCTGAAGGTCACCTATTTTGCCTTTTTTGGAAAGGAATCGTCCATCCAGCCAAAAGAGCCTCCGAAGAATATGCTCTGGGCCATGGGCCTCACTTCAGCCCTCTGCTTCCTCATTGGCGTGTATCCAAATTCGCTTTACGTGCTTCTCCCATTCCCTGTTGAATACCATCCATACAACCTCCACCATCTTTCGGAGATGCTGCAGATTCTCTCCTTTACAGGCCTCGTCTTCTTCCTCCTTGTGAAAAAGCTTGCCCCTGAAGACAAGATGAACCTTGACCTGGATATTTTTTACAGGGCTGGGGCATGGGTGTTTATGAAGATTGATGAAAAGGTCATTAGCGTGCTGGATAGCCTCTGGGGGGAAGCGTATAGGGCAGTAGGCCTGTCACTCCTCTTCAAGAATGCCCGTTTGTCATACGGATTCGATAGAAAGGTAATCGATGGCGTTGTTGACGGATCTGCAACAGCGGTCAAGATGGTGGGTTTTGTGGTGCGAAGGCTTCAGACTGGTAGAGTTCAGGCATATATCGGGCTTGCTCTTTTCATGTTTTTCCTGATCGTGTGGATTCTCTTGGTGAGGATGTAAAGGTGAACTGCCATGAGTGACTATCTGATAATGAATCCTCTTAACTTCCCGATCCTCTCCACGGCCATCTTTGTTCCGCTGGTCGGGGCTCTTATCCTTCTCATGGTGAGGAACGACAAAGTTGTAAAAGGCATAGCCTTCACAACGGGAATTACAAATTTTCTGATTTCTCTATTGCTCTATGTTTATTTTGATCCCTCAACTCACCTGTTCCAATTTGGAGAATTCGCGAGATGGATACCAACATATAACATCAATTATATTCTCGGAATTGACGGTATAACTATCTTCCTTATCCTTCTCACTACGATCCTGGCGCCAATGTGTGTACTTTGTTCCTGGACTGCCATCGAGAGCAGAGTGAAGGAGTTCATGTTCTGTATTCTTATCATGGAAAGCGCCATGGTAGGAGTCTTCTGTGCCCTAGACTTTATCCTCTTCTATATCTTCTGGGAGGCCATGCTCATCCCCATGTACCTGCTCATCGCTGTCTGGGGTGGCCCGAACAAGGACTATGCATCGATAAAGTTCTTTATTTATACACTCTTTGGAAGCGTCTTCCTCCTTGTTGCCATCATTGCCATCTATCTGGCTACCGGGAGTTTCAACATACCCAACGCAATGTTCAAAGATTATAGCTTCAACTTCCAGTTCTGGGTTTTTCTTGCATTTGCCATTGCCTTTGCCATTAAAGTACCCATGTTTCCCTTTCATACATGGTTACCTGCCGCCCACACCGAAGCCCCCACTGCAGGGAGCGTTTTCCTTGCCAGTGTGCTCCTCAAGATGGGAACCTACGGTTTTTTGCGCTTTTGCCTTCCTGTAACACCAAAGGCAAGCCTCTTCTTTGCTCCCTACATGCTTGTCTTGTCAGTGATCGCAATTATTTATGGTGGGTTTATCTGTTTGAGCCAGACCGATATGAAGAAGTTAATCGCCTATTCGAGTGTGGCCCATATGGGCTTTGCTACACTGGGAATATTTTCCCTTACCCTCTTTGGACTTCAAGGCGCTCTTCTTCAGATGCTGAACCACGGAGTAACAACGGGAGCCCTGTTTCTCTGCGTAGGAATTGTGTATGAAAGGACCCACAGCAGGGAGATATACGACAACGCCGGCCTCGGGAAAATCATGCCTATTTATGTTGGGTTTTTTGGTCTTTTCTCCATCTCCTCCTTCGCTTTTCCGGGTACGAATAATTTTGTGGGAGAGCTCTATATCCTCATTGGTACCTTCGCTCACCATAAGGTGGTCGGATTTTTTGCTGTCGTCGGGGCGGTTCTAGCTGCAGCATACATGCTTAAACTGTTGAAGCAGATAATTTGGGGAAGAGAAGACAAAAGACCGATTAAAGATATGAATATAAGGGAGATTGCTTATCTTATTCCTCTTGCAGTTCTTGTCCTGTGGATGGGACTTTTTCCTGCGCCTTTCGTGCACACCATTGAAAAGACAATCACCCATCTGACGTCGCAAATGCAGGTCTTTTTCCCATGAGAGGATTTATTATGACCATACTTCCTGAACTCTACATGCTCTTTTTTTCAATTGTTTTTCTCTTCCTGTCCGTTGGAAAGCGCAAGGCAGACATGTTTACGTGGGCCAAGGTTCTATCCCTTGTTGGCCTCGTGATAACCCTGGTAAGCATCAATGGAAGGGGCAACCTGTTTTATGGCGCATATAGGGTTGATCTCTTTTCGCAGGTTTTCAAAGCGGTATTTATCTATGGCTTCGTATTTGTTATCTTCATGCTTGGCAGGAAGAATGAGATTGAAGAAGGCTATCTTGCCGAATATTTTATGTTTCTTGGTTTTTCCACCCTTGGGCTCATGATGCTCGTCAGCTCAGTAGAACTCATTTCCATTGCCATATCCCTGGAGATCTCTTCGTATAGCCTCTATGTCATCGTGCCCCTTCGGAAGGGTCAAACAAAGATACAGCTCGAGGCAGCGATGAAATATCTCTTTTTCGGTGCCATATCAAGCGGTATTATGATTTACGGCATGAGCTACCTTTATGGAATGACCCAATCGACATTTCTTTCGAGAATCATTTTTGTTTTACCTAAGTTCCTTGATCAGCCCATTGGTATTCTTGCCATAATCCTTACCCTCGCTGGGTTTTTCTTCAAGCTCTCCCTGTTTCCATTCCACTTCTGGGCGCCTGATATTTACGAGGGTGCCTCAAATACAACCACAACATTTATAGCAACAGTTCCCAAGGTTGCCGCCGCCGCCCTCCTTATTCGTATTGTCACCATGGCATCGTCGGCTGATCCTGCCTTTGTCTCCATTCTCATTGTTCTTGCTGCCCTTTCCATGACCTTCGGCAACATTGTGGGCCTTGTCCAGAAGGATATTAAGAGATTGCTGGGGTATTCGGGTATTGCCCATGCAGGTTACCTGATCATGGGCATCCTTGCTATGAGTAGAGATGGAAACGCTGCGGCAATCTACTACATGGTAGTCTATCTCTTCATGAATCTTGGTGTTTTTTATGTGGTCCTTCTTCTCTCAAAAAGTGGAGAGAACATCTCCTTAAATGATCTTTCGGGTCTTGCCAGAAGGGCGCCCCTTTTGGCCTTTACCCTTGCAGTATCGGCATTTTCTCTTGCAGGAATTCCCCCTACGGGCGGATTCACCGGAAAGCTCTTTCTCTTTACCAGCGCTTTTAAGGCCGGCCACTTGACTATCGTCATCATCGGTGCAGTAAATACCGTTATATCGATTTTTTACTACCTTAACCTCGTGAGGATGAGCTATTCCAAAGAGGCTGTTACGACCGAGCCAATCTCTCTTTCCATACACGAGAAGGCCCTCTGCTATGTCCTCATATTTCTTGTCCTTTACTTAGGTGTCATGCCCTTTGGCCTCATGCAGTTATTCAGAATGGCAGTGTAAGGCAGCTCAAAGCTCGCAAGCTCATAGCTCAAAGGTAATTGCAACAATCCAAAACCAATCATATTGAAGTAATCCCATATTTTCCATTAGAATGAGCATCTGTGTCGAGATTTTCCCCGTAAACACGCTCGTTTTGCCCCAGCGGAGACCTTCGCTCGCGTTCGACTTCGGAACTTTTGTTTACGCAAAAGACCAAGCTTCCTTGCCTTACGACGGTTTGCTCAGAAAAATCCGACACAATGCTCTAATGACTGATTTGGGGTAATCAATTATTGACTGCAAATTGATACCACCTCTGGAATATAGGGGAGGTTTATGATAGGTTAAAATCGTACGTCTGTGAAATCAGGGGGAGATCAAGGCCCCTTGATAGGAGTTTCGGGTGATTGCTCAGCTAAAAAATGCTTTCTTCATAGTTTGGTTTGTCCTCAGCGTGATAGTCTGCTTCGTTCTTGTGTCGTCTTTTCTCTTGCCACACAACGTGCTCTATAATCTGACACCTGAATGTGAATGGCAGGCCCAATATGGCATCCCATGCCCTCTCTGCGGAATGACACACAGCTTTACCCTAATTTCATCAGGAAGATTCTCCGAAGCCATGGCGGTTAATCAACACTCTCTTTTTCTGTATGCCATATTCTTCTTTAACAGTATGTTGTTTTTATGTATTGTTCTCAAATGGACGCTCATTGATAGTCCAGGAAAAACCATAAAGGTACTTTTGATTCAGAATTCTCCATTAGGATGTGCATCTGTGTCGGGCCATTCCCCGCAAACACGCTCATTCGCTCCAGCGGCTTCACTCACTCGCGTTCGTCTTCGGAACTTTTGCTTACGCAAAAGACCAAGCTTTCTCGCCTCACGACGGTTTGCTCAGGAAAACCCGACACCGCGCCGCAATGATTTATTAGAGTTGATAAAATAATGAGGAGGTTTATATGCAAATCATTGGTCTTGCCTGGGGTATACTCGCTATCATTGGAGCAATAGTTGCGTTTTTTCCATGCCTTGGTTCGTTTAACTGGCTCAATATCCCGTTTTCCATCATAGGTCTAATTGTCAGCGTCATAGGACTTGTTAGGGCTGAACCTGGCAAGAAGAGCGCAGGGACTGTGGGGGTAGTATGTTGCGGTGTTGCTATAGTGATTGGTATCATCCGGTTGATGATGGGCTCCGGGGTGTTCTAGCACTCCGATCAACTAGTTTTTTAGCTGAGATTACATTGCCTCCTCGGTCTGGTGCTCCGCGGAGAGAAAAGTATCTCTTCGGCGCTTTACGCCGGGAGTGTCCCCCCATCCCCCTACCGCTCCTTTCAGTCGCTCCAGGGGGCTCTCTACCCCGACTACGCCTCAGAGACTTTTCTTAGCTCCACTACGCAATGATCACATCAAGCAATATAATTCCTTCATCAAGGCAATTCGAAATAAAACATGTTTGGAGGTACCATCTCTTTTGCTGTAAGATGCCACCTTCTAGTCTTACTGTTGTCGCAATGCCCAAACAACCATACAACTACTCATTTACACAATCCTGTAACAACAATTCCGGCACCACCCATGGATATGGCAACAAAAGGTTTGCTCTCTCCGTGACGGAATTCTTGAATTTCCAATAATTGTACAGAAGCTGTGCTTTGTTTATCCTCCGAGCCTGATGGTAGAGGCTTGTTCGCTTCACCAAACTCTGACTCCGTCCCCCAGAGGCAATAGCTTATCATAGCGAGCATATACGAAATAAGGGTTATTTTGAAAAATTGTTTCTTTGTTATCATAGATAGGCGCATTAATTTTTAACGAGTATGGTATCGGGTGTTCCTTTAGCAAACCGTCGAGAGACGAGGAAGCTTGGTCTTTTGCGTAAGCAAAAGTTCCGAAGACGAACGCGAGTGAGTGGAGTCGCTGGAGCGAATGAGCGTGTTTGCGGGGAATGCCCGACACCGATACGCTCACGGTGCCCATCGAGCGAACTCTGCTGTGACCATGCTTCATCCGGGTCATCAACTCGAAACGGTGAGCGGAGTAAATTGCGTTCCAACGATGTTCAATCGACCATAAATAAGGCTAGCCCACATCCTCTTTCCCCGTTATCTCCTCGATATCAATACGAACCACAACAGTGATATTGAGTTTTTCTGGCAGAAACTCTCCATAGCCTCCTTCTGGCTGATATTTTTCCATCAGCGATCGTAAGGCCAGTAATCTTTCTTCATTGTCGTCAACTATCGCTGCCCTTCCTTTAATCATCAAACTCCTGTAAAGATACTTGGCAGAACAAGGATTGTTGCCGCTTTTCACGTAACCAATAGGCTCGTCAATCTCCAAAATGACCCTGCTGTCCCGAAGGATGTCATCGATTTTCTCACCTTCTTTTGCTGAGTGAAAATATATCTTTCCGTTAAGGTAAACAAAGTTAAGGGGTTTTATGCGAGGATAGCCATCATTCCCTATTGTTCCCAGCCTCCCCACAGGACAGGTATTCAGAAGGCTATCCACAACGGCCCTAGTCTGTATCTCTTTTTTTGTCCTTCGCATTTAACCTCCCATTGTTTTTTACAGCGAATTAAGACGAATTTTTAGTAAAGATTTTACAAAGGCTGCGCTACTATGTAAAATAAAAAACGACTATATAGAGGAGATGATTACATGGATAAAGTTTTGCTAAAAAAGCTTCTTAATGTTGCACAGGGATCAGAGCCGGCAGATACGGTAATACGAAACGGAAAGCTTGTAAATGTTTTTACTGACAGCATAGAAGACAACATTGCCATAGTTATAAAAGACGGTCGCATTGTATCAGTTGATCAAGATAACGGCAAGGTTTCATTTACGGGTGCTACTGAGATTGACGCCGAAGGGGCCTACCTCTGTCCCGGCTTCATCGATGCTCATACCCATCTTGACAATATGTTTCCCTTTCATGAATTTGCTCCCTTCTCCCTCCGGGGAGGAACAACGACAGTTATAACCGAATGTGCTATGACTGCCGGTGCCTGTGGCATGAAAGGGATCGAGTCTTTTGTGGAAAGCACGAAAGGATATCCGGTGAGATGTTATTTTGTTGCCCCGCCCATGACGCCTCCATTCCCAAAAATGGAACAAGCGGCGCACTTTACCTTGAAGGAATTTTCAATCTTGTTAAAAAGAGAGGACTTCCTCGGTATCGGTGAGGCTTACTGGACGAGGGCCGTTGAAGGTGATAATAGAATACTTGCCCAGGCAACCCTTGCCCAATCTATGAACAAGTGCCTCGATGGCCATTCTTCGGGTGCACGGGGGAAGCGCCTTACTGAGTATGTCCTCACAGGCATAACCTCATGCCATGAATCGGTCAGCCTGGATGAGGCCATGGAAAAGCTGAGGCTTGGCATGTACGTCATGATCCGTGAAGGCTTTGTGAGGAAGGAGCTCCCGGAGCTTTACAAATTGAAGGATATGAAGGTCGATACAAGAAGGATCATGATGGTATCTGATGTCTTTGATGCCCCCATGCTCTGGAATGAAGGCTACATGGACTCACTAGTGAAAAAAGCCATCTCGTATGGATTTTCACCCATGGAAGCCATCAAAATGGTGACCATAAATCCTGCAGATTACCATCGTTTAAGATATTTAGGCGCCATTGCTCCCTTGCGGTTTGCCGACATCCTTTTTCTCCGGAACCTCGAGGATGTTACGATTGAAAAGGTGATGTTCAATGGGGAGATTGTTGTAGCAGGAAAGACTTTTCTAAAGGATATCAAACCCTTTGTTTTCCCCAAGGAGATGACCCACACTATTACGGTCAACAAACTTGAAGAGAATGATTTCAGGGTCAAGGCCCGACCTGGGGTCAACCGCATTCGAGTGCTCCATGTTGCCAACCCAACCATCACAAGAGAATTGGTTATGGACGTTAGGGTAAAGGATGGTTACGTGGAAAAAGACCTGGAGAATGATGTTGTTCCAATTGCAGTGATTAACCGGAGACAAGGAAAAGGCATGGGAAAAGGTTTTATTAAAGGAACAGGCATCAAAGAGGGTGCTGTTGCTACAACCCTTATCTGGGATACCTGCAATATTTTAACAATCGGAAGCAGCGAGAAAGAGATGCGGGATGCGGTGAATAGGCTCATTGATATCCAGGGTGGCACGGTCATTACCAAGAATGGAGAGGTCATCTATGAATTCCCTATGCCGGTCTACGGGCTGATCCCGCTTATGACCATGAAAGAATCCATGGAAAAGACAAAGGGGCTCGACGAAAAGATCAGATCAATAGGGACCTCTCTTGAAAAGCCATTTCTAACCATCCAGACCATCCCCTTCACAGGACTCCCGTTTCTGAGGATTACCGATAAGGGGCTGGCGGATATCAAAAATAAGCGGTTGGTGTCGATGTTTTTGTAGCTGTGAGCTAATCGCTCTGTTTTGATCGCCCGAGCTTGTTTTCTGTTCCTGCAATGAGCCTTCGAATATTGTCCTTGTGCTTTAGGAAGATCAGGGTGCCGATGATTAAGACCAGGTAAATATACTGATTGGGTGCGTTACGAAGGTACAATAAAAGTGGCATGGCCGCCACCCCCACGAGCGAACCAAGGGATACAAAGCGCCACTTGAGAAGTAAAAGAACGAAGATAATCACGGCGATTAAAACAGCGAGAGGATCAAGTCCAAGATAGACGCCCAGGGCAGTGGCAACCCCTTTACCACCCTTGAACTTCAAGAATATGGGAAAAAGGTGGCCCAGAAATGCTGCGAGGCCAACGGCGGCAACTACTAAACTTGGTTTATCCAACATAAAAGCAGCAGCTACCGGAAGAAGTCCCTTCAGGATATCTCCAACAAGTGTCAGGGCTCCAGTTACTTTGCCTGCAGCCCTCATTACATTGGTGGCCCCTATATTTCCACTTCCAACCTTACGGGGATCTGTGCCTTTCATCTTCGCAAGGAGTATACCAACAGGAACTGAACCCAAAAGATATGCACATGCAATGAGAAGGTATGAGCTCATGACACAAGATAGTAAAAAACCTTTTTTATGTCAACATATTCATGTGGTGAATTTGATTGACATTTGGGCGGGTATGGTTTACAATTCAAACTTTCAGAGACGTTACAGGAGGCACTGATGGCACGGGTATGTGAAATATGCGGAAAAGGAAAGCAGATTGGCCACAATGTGAGCCATGCAAATAATAAAACAAAGAGGGAATGGCTCCCGAATCTACAAACCATAAAGATTGTCAAGAACGGAACTGTAACAAGAACAAGGATCTGCTCGAAATGCATTAAAAAAGGCGATTTCAAGAAAGCCGTCTAAGGCTGTTTGCCACGCTTCTCTTTTATTTTTTTCACTCAACATTAAAAATTTAACACTCAAAACTAAAGTTATGCGTTCCCTCTCACCCTTTCCACTGAGCGGATTCCTTTGATTTTCTGGAGTGATTTGATAATCTTCTGCAACTGTGACATGTGTCCTATCTCAATTTCATAGATCCCGGCAGCAGATTTGTCAGGATATGTCATGGCCTGAGCGCTTAAGATATTGGCTTTATGGGTCGACATGACAGTGCTAATCTCCGATAAGAGTCCTTTTTTATCATCCCCAAAAACCTTGATCCGTACTGGATATGCATATTCCTTGTTGAGTTCCCATGAAACAGGAACTTTCCTCTGGTCGTCATAGGTGAGAACATTGGGGCAATCAGATGAATGAACAGTGAGCCCCCGTCCCCGGGTAATAAAACCGAGAATCTTGTCTCCAGGGATTGGATTACAGCATTTTGCAAATCTGACAACAACACCATCAACCCCCTCTATTCTTATAGAGGTATCTTTTCTCTTCCGTATGGTGCTGATGATCTTTTGAAGCTTGGTAGGTTTTTCGGTTTCCGGAATATACTTACCCAACACGTGGAGGGGTGTGTACAAACCGTAACCTACGCCCGCAAAGAGGTCATCCACTGTTTCAAAGCTGAATTCCTTGGCAACGGAGAGAAGGTCTCCTCCCTTCAACATCTTTGAAAAGCTCAAGTCATGCTTTGAGAGTTCTTTTTCGATGAGGGCTTTGCCAAGCTCGATACTTCGTTCTCTCTGCTCAGCCTTTATCCACTGTCGTATCTTTGTCTTTGCCTTTGATGTTACAACAAAACCGAGCCAGTCTTTGCTAGGTTTGTGGGAGGGATTTGTCTGTATATCAATGGCGTCCCCACTTTGTAAAACGTGCCTTAGAGGAACAAGTTTTCCATTAACCTTGGCCCCGATACACTTATGACCGAGGTCAGAATGAATGGCATAGGCAAAATCAACAGGCGTTGCGCCTTTTGGTAGCTCTTTTACGTCACCTCTGGGGGTAAACACATAGATATCGTCAGGGAAGAGGTCAATCTTGAACACCTCCATAAATTCCTTGTTATCCTTTAGTTCCTGTTGCGACTCAATTATTCTCCTGAGCCAGGCAAATACTCTGTCTTCTTTTGGGTCAAATACCTTTCCTTCCTTGTACTTCCAGTGCGCAGCAATACCCTCCTCCGCAAGCCTGTGCATTTCGTGAGTTCGAATCTGGATTTCTATCTTTTCCCCGTGGGGACCCATTACCTTAGTATGGAGGGATTTATACATATTCGCCTTTGGCAGGGCGATGTAATCAGTGAACTTACCTGGTATAGGTTTAAAGGAGGCATGGATAATGCCAAGGGCGAGATAACAATCCTTAACGCCATCTACAATCACCCTAAAGGCGATAAGATCGTAAATGTCGTCAATGTTGAGCTCTTCCTGAACCATTTTTTTGTAGATACTGAAGATTTTCTTTGCTCTTCCCGATACCTCCATCTTTAAATTGAACTGCTCGAATTTGTCTTTTATAAGTTCTTTGACTTCGTTAATATAGGACTCACGTTCTTTTTTTGTCTTCGCGAGCTTCTCGGTTATTTTCCTGTATTCGGCTGGGTTGAGATACTTGAAAGCAATATCCTCAAGCTCTCCCTTGAGCCACTCAATTCCCAATCGGTGGGCAAGAGGGGCGTATATATCCAGGGTTTCACGGGCTATCGCAACCTGCTTGTCAGACGTCAGGAAGTTGAGGGTCAACATATTATGATACCGGTCTGCCAGCTTGATGAGAATAACCCGTATGTCCTTACTCATGGCAAGCAGCATTTTTCTGAAATTCTCCACCCGTGAATCTTCAGACGGTTTCAGAGCAATTTTGCTGATCTTTGTGACGCCATCTACCAGATCAGCAATCTCTTTCCCAAAATGGCCCTCTATTTCCTCCTTGCTTACATAGGAATCTTCTACGGTATCATGAAGAAGACCGGAGATGATGCTTGGTATGTCGAGGTTCATTTTGGTGAGGGTATATGCGACTTCCAGAGGATGGATAAGATAAGGTTCCCCGGAAAGCCTTACCTGTCCTTTATGGGCCTGCGCAGAGAAGATATAGGCCTTCTGGAGCATTTCCACATCAGCTTGAGGGTTGTATTTCAACACTTCCTCAACTATATCGTTAATCCTGATCATCGCGCATCCATTTGAAGTAGGTAGTTGGTCCGGACAAAGCAGCAAAGGTGGTAGTGCCCCACTTACGAAAGGGCATTGATCCATTGAGCTTTGATTTTGTCGTATCTGAAATAATGATATCTCCTGGCCCTGCTAACTTTTGTAACCGCGCTGCCACATTAACCGGCATGCCGAGGGCAGTGTATTCTTTTTTACTCACAGAACCGAATATACCTGTTATCACCCGACCGGTGCTTATGCCGATTCCCATGCCAAGGTTCCCATTGATGGACTTTATGCGCTTTACCATCTCGATGGCACAATTGACAGCATTTTCAGCATGGGATTCATCTGCCACCGGTGCCCCGAAGAGGGCCATGATACTATCCCCAATATACTTATCGATCATTCCCCTATGATTAATAATGATATCGCACATAGGGTGAAAATAGTCATTATTGAGAAGAGAGGCAAGCTCATCAGGCGGAACTTGCGATGAGAGCTGAGTGAAGCCGCGGATATCAGAAAAGAGGATTGTTATATATGACAAGCGAGGGAGAAGATGATCAGGTTCTTTGAGAAGCTCGTTAAATATGTCGTCTGATATAAACTGCTTCATCTTGCGTTTCAGGTAGCATTCTCTCACTTTCCATTTCAGTTCCCTGTTCTCAAATGGTTTTGTGATGAACCCGTCAACACCAGCCTCTATGGCCTTAATTGATGATTCCAGCGTGCCGTATCCGGTAAGGATAATCTTCGTTACCTCCCTATTGAGCTTGTTGATTTCTTCGATGGTTGTAATCCCGTCGATTCCGGGCATGAGGAGATCGCAGATTACAATGTCATACTTATTTGGGTTGTTACGAATGAGGCTCAGGGCCTCTTCACCATTAGGTGCTACTGATACGGAGTAGCCATCTTCCTTCAGTATCCTTGTAAGGGACCTCCGTATTCCATCCTCATCGTCTATTACAAGGATACCTAACTCCATAATAGCAAGTCTGCCTTTATTATCATAGCGTAAGGAGGAAAAAATGACAATGGGAAAATCGGTCAATCAGGCGACAGGCTATAGGTGAGAGATTATGGGAGGGCAATAAGATAGTTTGAACTTTCATTTGAAGGGGCATTTAAGCTACTATAAGTATATGCAGAAAGGCAAGAGAGAGCAGGTCGAGATAAAGGGCCAGGTAGAGAGAATTACCTATGCCAATGAGGAAAATGGGTATGTCATTGCGAAAATAAAGGTTCCTGGTAGGCAAGATCTTGTGACAGTGGTAGGAAACCTATTCACCATCACCCCAGGTGAGTTACTTCGTCTTGCTGGCCACTGGGACCACCACCCGAAGTATGGAGAGCAACTCAGGGTGCACACCTATGAGTCGGTGCTTCCTGCAACAGTAAAGGGGATAGAACGATACCTTGGATCAGGGATGATCAAGGGGATAGGCCCTGTCATGGCACAGCGTCTTGTTTCAACCTTTGGAGAGAAGACTCTCGATATCATCGAAAATAGTATTGAAAGGCTTTTGGAGGTGCCAGGCATAGGCGAAAAACGAGTAGAGATGATCAGGAATGCCTGGGAAGAACAGAAAGAAATTCGGGATGTTATGGTCTTTCTTCAGGGACAGGGGGTGAGCCCTGCGTATGCTGTCAAAATATATAAGCACTATGGTAATGACGCCATAAAGATTGTCAGGGAAAATCCGTATAGGTTGGCCATGGATATTTTTGGCATCGGTTTTATCACTGCAGATAAGATAGCAGAAAAGATTGGCATTTCAAAGGATTCACCCATAAGGACTGAAGCAGGAACCCTTTATGTCCTCCATGAGCTTTCTGACGATGGCCATATCTACTATCCCTATGGCTCTCTGGTAAAGAAGTGTGCAGATGTTCTGGAAGTTGAAGAGACGACAATCCCCTATGCCCTTGATAGCATTGCCTCACAGAAAAAAGTCATCATCGAAAATTTGTTTTCTCTGAACTCCGGCGACCCGCAAGCGGGTACCCCGACTTTGAACTCTAAAGCTGTTTACCTCACCCCCCTCTATGTTGCCGAGCTTGGGATCGTGAACAGATTAAAGGCCCTTTTCAGTTACCCCAAGCAGATGAGGCTAGTAAATATAGACGAAGCTATCGATTGGACACAGAAGACCTTGAAGATGACACTCTCTGAAAAACAGGTAGACGCCGTAAGGTCCTCGGTTCATGCGAAGGCCATGGTCGTGACCGGTGGTCCTGGAACGGGGAAAACAACCATAATAAATGGGATCATAAAAATCTACAACAAGATGGGCCAGAAGGTGCTCCTTGCTGCCCCAACAGGGCGTGCAGCAAAAAGGATGACCGAGACAACAGGACATGAGGCGAAGACCATCCACCGTCTTCTTGAGTACAGCCCTGGTGGCACGACATTCAAGAAAAACGAGGCAAATCCTCTTGAGGCTGACCTGATTATTATTGATGAGGCATCCATGGTTGACACGGTTCTCATGTATCATCTCCTGAAGGCAGTCTCGATGAAAGCTACCATCATCCTCGTTGGTGATGTTGATCAGTTACCGTCAGTGGGGCCCGGCAATATATTGAAAGACATTATTGATTCAGAGTATCTCCCCACTGTCCGACTCAATGAAATATTCCGGCAATCAAAAGAGAGTATGATCATTGTAAATGCCCATCGGATAAATACCGGCCATATGCCAACAACCTTCCATGATGAAAAGCATAAAAAGGATTTCTACTTTTTTTCTGTAGATGAGCCTGAAAAGGTCTTGGAAGAGATTGTAAGTCTTTGTAAGGAAAAGATTCATTCACGCTTCGGATATGATCCGATGAATGATATACAAGTGTTGACCCCCATGCATAAAGGGACTGTTGGGGTAACTAATTTAAATGTTGTACTCCAGTCAGCACTAAATCCTGAGGGAGTTGAACTGGTCCGGGCTGGAAGGGCAATCAGGGTAGGGGACAAGGTTATTCAGATGAGAAACAACTATGATAAGGATGTTTTCAACGGCGACATCGGACGAGTTCTCTTGATCGATAGGGAGGTCCAAGAGGTTACCATTGACTTCGATGGCAGGCGAGTCTCCTATGAATTTCCCGAACTTGACGAGATTACCCTTGCATACGCTATATCGGTTCACAAATCCCAAGGCAGTGAATATCCTGTGGTTATCATGCCTATACTGACACAACATTTTATGCTTCTCCAGCGAAACCTCCTTTATACAGGGATTACAAGAGGAAAGAAGCTTGTAATACTGATCGGAACCTGGAAGGCTCTCGCCATTGCAATTAAAAACAACACCCCCCAAAAGCGCTACACCATGCTTCGAGAAAGACTAAAAAATCAGTAAAAGCTCTCTTTCAAGAAGAAAGATAAAAAAGTTGATGTCAAAACGTCAAAGAGCTTTTGTTCTTAAAAAAATCTCCGATAAACATATCAACTCAACAGGAATACAGTATGAGGGGACTTATAACAATTATGGGGATGAGGAGGTAAATATGGATCACATGAAACAATGTCCTTACTGTGCAGAGCTAATCAGGGAAGAGGCGCGCATTTGTAAGTACTGCTTCACAGATTTTCAGGAAATTGAAAAGGACAAAAAAGGTGAATTTCTAAAAGTAAGGGTTAAGACAGGAGACAAAACCTACGCAGGAGATGTCTTTGTGCCTGACTATATGAGCCGTGTAAGCGATGTTCTCAACGATAAGAAGCCCTTCATCATTCTTGTGAATACCGTTGAAGAGACCAAGGCGGTTGATGTCAAGGTTGGTTTCATAGCCATAAACAAAAATATGATTCAGTCAATACGCCTTTCCGATGAAAAACAGACCGAACAGGAGCAAGAGTTTGTCACGCGAATGACACGTTTTGATGATGTGCCGAGGCGTGTGGGACGTATTTAGGCAGGCTACCCATCATTTTCCTTTAAAGCTTTCCCACTCGCCCCTTCCTTTCAGGACCTCCCTGAAGACTTCAAGAGCTTTGTTGACAAGAGGCATCCCACCATAGGGCGCCAACTGAAAGAATACCTCGGCAAGCTTCCTGGGGTCGCAGCCAACATTGAGTGCGGCATTTACATGAAGCCTCAACTCATCGGAAGCCCCTAATGCTGCCAGCATGGCGCATGCGACCATCTGCCGCTCAGGTAGAGGCAAAACTGTTCGCGAATAAAGGGTGCCAGTAATAAACATAGAAAGATCATTGGCAAGGTCTCTGTCAAATTCCTTCCATGTAAGGTAGGGAGGATCCAACTTAACGCCCCCTGTCCACAATTTTTTTGCTGTTTCCTGTGTTCTCTTCTTTAATGTTTCTTCATCCATGATCTTTTCTCCTTGTAGGTTTGTTCCGAGAAGTTTGTATCATGCATCTTTCTATGTCGTCAACAGAATCCAAAAGAAAATTAGGAGACGAAGAAATTGGAAAGGGGACCTGATAATTCATAACTCTGCATTCGGCGCTATATGGAGCGAAATTCTTTATTTTACTCAGAGAAATTGTTAATATCTTTTTAAGACCCACTGAACTTGAAACAAATCGAAAGGAGGTTTAAATGAGAAGATTTTTGTTCTATATGATCGGGATATTTGCCATAATGAGCTTGTCTGGCTGCGGCTACAATACGATGCAAATGAATGAGGAGGCGGTCAAAGCAGCATGGGGAGATGTTGAGGCTGCCTATCAAAGAAGAAATGACCTTATCCCCAACCTTGTGGAGGTTGTGAAGGCCTATGCAAAACATGAAAAGGAGACACTTCAGGCCGTGACCGAAGCAAGAGGCAAGGTTGGAAGCATTCAGCCAGGGGCGAATGTTGTAAATGACCCTAAGGCATTCAGTCAGTTTCAGGAAGCACAGGCATCAATGAGTAGCGCCTTGTCGAGACTGCTTGTTGTTGTGGAACGATATCCTGACCTAAAAGCCAACCAGAACTTCAGGGATCTCCAGGTCCAGTTGGAGGGTACCGAAAACAGGATTAACGTGGCAAGAACGAGATACAACAAATCGGTACAGGAATTCAATACCTCAATCAGGATTTTTCCCAACAGCCTTACAAATAGCCTGCTTCTCCACTTGAAGTCCAAGGAGGCTTTTAAGGCCGAGGCAGGAGCAGAAAAAGCACCACAGGTGAAATTCTAGGTGAGAAGCAAGTTATGAGTTCGGAGTTCCAAGTTCGGAGACAGAAGCAAACGTTGGCAGGAGATGTGGGGCGTGCAGCACGCAATGCCGTTCTATGCGCGCTATTCAGCCTCCTTTTTTTTGTAACCCTATCAATTGATTCTAATCATCTGTCTTGCTCCGAACTTGGAACTCCGAACTCAGAACTAGTATTTGTTCCTTCCGCTCATGCCGCTGAGGTTCCACCCCTCAAGGGCTATATAAATGACTACGCCAATATGATATCTCCCACTGTTCGAACTAAGCTGACAAGCGAACTCAAAGAATTTGAACGGACAGATTCAACACAAATCGTAATCTTAACAGTTCCTTCCCTTGAAGGGCTGACCATTGAGGATTATTCAATAAAGGTTGCAGAGGCCTGGAAGATTGGTCAGAAAGGGAGAGACAATGGGATCATCTTTATTGTTGCAAACCAGGAAAAAAAAATACGTATCGAGGTTGGCCGGGGTTTGGAAGGGAAGCTTACAGATCTCACAGCGGGCAGGATCATTGATCTTGTTGTTAAGCCAAGGTTCAAGAGGGGCGATTTCAGCGGTGGTTTTGTAGCAGGAGTCGCAGCACTGATTGATGCAACCAAAGGAGAATTCAAAGCAGACGATGTAAGACCATCCCAAACGAAGAAGTCATTTTCACCCTTTTTTACCATTCTACTTTTTGGAGGGATTGGCCTTTTAATTTTGGGTAGTTTCTCTCGATCTCTCGGGGGTATCGCAGGAGCCATTGGTTTACCTGCCGTAGCGTACTTTGCTTTAGGGCCTTCAATTTTCACCCTTATTCTCCTGGGTATCCTTGGCTTGGCCATGGGTATTTTTCTGCCCTTTCTCTTTTCAGGACTTGGCCATGGCAGGGGCGGCATCTTCTTTCCCGGAGGAGGGTACTTTGGAGGTGGTGGAGACAGCGGTGGTGATTTTGATTCTGGTGGTGGGTTTGGCGGCGGCGGCGGAGATTTTGGCGGCGGCGGCGCCTCAGGTGACTGGTAATGGTCTATCATACAAAAGCAGATTCATTCTTCACTGAAGAAGAAAAAGAACGGATCAAGATTACCACGATAGGTGTCGAAGCCAGAACCATTGGCGAGATCGTTACGGTGGTGATCGATCAAAGCAGTGAATACAAAGAGACTGAGGTCATTGGCGGGGTGTTCATTGGAAGCCTTGTGTCCCTTGTGGTAACGGCACTATTTTTCCACGGATCAGTCTGGGCATTCATACCAATTGCTTTCATCCTTTTCTTTCCTGCACTGCTACTCTTCCAGAAGGTACCAACGCTCAAGGCCGTTTTTATTGGCAAAAGAAGAAGAGAGAAAGCGGTGAAAGAGAGGGCCCTCAGGACATTCTATGAACGGGGTCTCTATAAAACAAAAAAACATACAGGAATACTCTTCTTTCTCTCTCTTTTAGAGCGGAAGGTATGGGTGCTTGCTGACAAAGGAATTCATGGTAAGATCCAGCAGCAAACCCTGAATAAATTTGCGAGAATGGTCTCGACGGGTATTCAAGAAGGGCATGCCTCAGCCTCACTGTGCGAGGCCATCACCGCCGTAGGCGAACTCCTTTGGGAATATTATCCTATCACTGACGCCGACAAAGACGAGCTCTCGAATGTGGTGATGTGTGAACCTGGGGAGACATCAACTGCGAACGGGGAAGCCTGCAAACAACCTGATTAGACAGTCTTTAAGAAGCTCCAGTCTTTTTTTGGAATGATTTTAGTGAAGTCTGGGGATTCAAGGGATAGGTTTTATGATCCCTCTTTCCTTAGCCCTTGACACCTCGAATACGTAAGCCATCTGTATGATCGATGGCTTAACCCTGCCTTAAAGAGCGATAACTTCCTTTATCTCAGGCACTTCCTGTTTGATTACCCGCTCAATGCCCATCTTTAATGTCATTTGACTCATGGGGCATCCACCGCAGGCTCCCTTTAATACCACTTTAACAACTCCATCAGGGGTAACATCTACGAGCTCAACATCGCCACCGTCAGCTTTTAATGCTGGTTTTACCTTTTCCAATGCCGCCGCTACTCTTTCCTTCATGTTTCCTCCTGTCTTGCTCCATATATTTTACACGCAACGTAATGCAGAAAGAATTACCTGTCAACAGATATTTTCAGTGAATAAAAAGCATTGAATAAAGAAGGCTGCCAGGTTGTGTGGGGCAGCCTTCTTCTTAATAAATTAATAGCCTTGCCTATGCTTTGGTGATCTCGAAAGACATCTGGTCGTCTTCGTATTTGAGTGGCCTGACGGATACATCCATACCGACCTTCACGTCTTCAATCTTGATATCGCTTGAAAGCCGTGCGAAAAGCTTTAATTGTCCGAAATCAACAACTCCCATCGTATAAGGACAATCCTTCTCGAAACCGAAGGGAGCATAATAAGCAGTTGTAAAGGTTTCGAGCTTTCCTTTTTTCGGCATCTCGAACCAGTCCATATCTTTAGAAAGACAGCTTGCGCAGTCTGCCCTTGGCGGAAAGAATTTGGCGCCGCACTGCTTACAAACCGTTCCTTCGACTTTTCCTTCTGTCAGTAAATCAACAAACTTTGACGTTTTTGTATTGCCGGTAAAGCTTTTTCTTCCAAATTTTTCGAATCCCATTATGTCACCTCCCAAAGATTGTCACGTTGCCATAGAGGCCAACGCCACCGACGTTATGAACGAGACCGATGTCCGGATTGCCGGGCACCTGCATCGGGCCTGCCTCATCGCGAAGCTGCAGGACTATGGTTCTTATCTGTGAGCCGCCTGTTGCACCGATAGGGTGTCCCTTGGAAAGAAGGCCTCCATCGACGTTGACAGGGATTCTGCCTTCCTTGTACGTAGCCTTTTCGCGGATAAGCTGCTTGCCGTCGCCCATAGGTGCAAAGCCAAGACCCTCATAAGCCATAATCTCGGCGATGGTGAAACAATCATGAACTTCGGCTACTTTTATATCCTTTGCTGTTATGCCTGCCATCTTGTATGCTTCAGCCGCTGCTCCATAACCGACACTGAGGCCTTTCGCAAAATCAGGCCTTGCAGCCATGTTGACTGCTTCAGAGGCTGCACCAATACCCATGATCCAGATGGGTTTCTTGGAGAACGCCTTAGCCTTCTCAGTGTTTGCAAGGATGACGCATGATGCTCCGTCAGCATTTGCACAGGCATCCCCGACTCTCAGCGGCCATGCTACTGCTCCGGCCATTCTAGCATCAGGATTGTTGGGATCGAAATCGGCAGGCTTTACGCCTTTTCTGTAGACTGCCCTTTCGTTGGTCTGGCCATAGGTCCCCGATTTCACTCTCACGTTCATAAGGTCTTCGTGGGTCAGGCCATTTTTTGCCATATAGGCTTGAGCATAGAGCGCATAGTAAGCCGGCATCATAGTCCCAAAAGGGGCTTCCCACTGTATATCAGCGCCACGACCCATCCTCTCCTGGGATTCTGCAGAGGTAATCTCGGACATCTTCTGGAAACCGAGAACAACGACGACATCATGTAAACCGGCCTTAATCATACTGTATGCTACCTTTACCCCGCTGCTGCTGGATGAACAGACAGTCTCAATATAGAACGTTGGTTGGGGAATCAATCCCAGATACTCTGCAAGCACGCCTGCAGGTGATCTCTGCTTGTCATATTCTGGTGCCGAACAGAAGATGGATGCGGCGACATCTTTCTGTGTGATGCCTGCATCCTGCATGGCCTCTCTGAAGGCCTCAAAGGCCAACTCTCTGATGGAGCCCTCGTAGCCCCTGACAAAGTAAGTCTGGCCTACACCAATAACTGCAACATCTTTTGCCATAACCTCCTCCTTCGTTTATTGTTTTTTTGCGTTTTTGTTCCGCTGATACAGCGCTACAAACCGGTTATGCTCATCCATGTCCCGTGAGAAGGCATGGGTACCGTCGTTTTTTGATACAAAATAGAGGTAATCCACTGACGCAGGATATAGTGCAGCTGTTATAGAATTCCTGTCGGGATTACATATGGGCCCCTTCGGGAGTCCCATGAACGTGTAAGTATTGTATGGAGTATAGGTGGCCAGATCGGTTTTCTTAATAGGTCCGTTGAAGGCCTTTGTTCCATATATGACTGTAGGGTCTGCGTCAAGGGACATTCCCCGTTTTAACCGGTTATGGAATACTGCGGAAATAACCGGTTTCTCATCTTTCAGTTTTGCCTCCCTTTCAATAATTGAGGCAAGGGTAAGAGTTTTGTGGATGTCAAAGTTTAAATCTCCCATCCTTTTCTTTATATCTTCTTTTTCAAAATTTTTGAAGGTTTTTTTCACAATGGCCTCAATAAAGACATCAACATCCACCTCTTTACTATAGTAATAGGTATCAGGGGCAAGATAGCCTTCCAGGGAGTCGCCAGTGATGCCAAGCTTTTGGAGAAAACCTTGGTTTTTTGCCAAAAGAAGAAAGTCTTCGTTTCCCATGATCGCAGATTTTCCTATTGACTCAGCAATATTATAAAGGTTGTGTCCCTCGATGATCTTCAACGCGTAAATGTTTCTCTCTCCCCTTCCCAATCTTTGCACTATATCAATAATTGACATATCTTTACGTAACGTGTATTCACCGGCAATAAGCTTCCCCCGGTATGGAAGCGTACAAAGCACAAAGAGCGTAGAGGAAAAAATAAGCCCTTCATCCTTGAGCTTCCCTGCGATATCCCAGAGGCCTGTACCGCTCTTCACGATTACATTGGCCTGGTCTCCATTATTCTCCCGTGGGATCCCTGCAAAGATGAGCGTTTGTGTTACAACAAAAAGAAAAATGACAGTAATTACAATGTTTTTATTTTTGTTTCTGGGCATCAAGATATCCCTGAAGTATTATCTGCGAAGCCATCATGTCGATAAATGGTTTTCTCTTTTTATGACTCACCTGGGCCATCTCAAAAATCCTGTTCGCCTCGTTTGTGGTAAAACGCTCGTCCCAGAGCACGATATGAATTGAAGTATATTTTTGTACTGCCTCTGCAAACGCCATAACCTCTGTGGCCTTTTTGCCGATAGCCCCGCTTAAATCCTTTGGAAGACCGATCACAATTTCTTCAACGCTGTGCTCCTCTGCAACTTGCTTGAGCTCTTTTAGGTCTTTTTCCAGGGTTGTTCTGCGGTAGACTTTAAGCGCTTGAGCAATACTGCGGCCAGAGTCAGACAAGGATATCCCTATCTTTTTGTCCCCAACGTCAAGACCTAAAGTGCGCATGTGGTATTATAGCAAGTTCCATTTAATATTCAAGCATAATATAGGGTTTGGCTATAGATGGCGTGCAATACACAAATGAGACTTTTTACTAGAC
>Ga0105103_10000437_pt1 | contig 23440 bp, 21 predicted proteins | sample PPLLaktember2015_2_FD_79107 | JGI IMG/M metagenome (GOLD analysis project Ga0105103, IMG submission 79107) | Freshwater sediment microbial communities from Prairie Pothole Lake near Jamestown, North Dakota, USA - PPLs Lake P7 Core (6) Depth... | ecosystem: Environmental > Aquatic > Freshwater >...
ATGAGGATCAGCAGCACGATGCCGACCGGCGCGAAGGCCATGAACCATTGCGTCCAGGTGAGGCCCACCTTGGCGGTCTTGTTGACCAGCTCGACGGCCAGCAGGTTCGGTGCGAGGGCGGTGAGGAACATCGAGCTCGTCACGCAGGTCGCGGCGATCGCCACCCACATGATGTACGAGCCGATGCGGCGTGCCGACGGGTCGTTGGGCTTGCTGTCGTAGAGCGCCGGCAGGTTGCGGATCACCGGATACACGGTGCCGCCGGAGCGCGCCGTGTTCGACGGCGTGAACGGCGCGAGAATGGTGTCGGCGATCACCACGGCGTAGCCCAGCGTCAGCGTGCGTCGGCCCATCTTCTGCACGAACCAGAGCGCGAGTCGCTTGCCGAGCCCGGTCTTCTCGTAGCCCAGCGCGAACATGAACGCGCCGAAGATCAACCACACGGTCGTGTTCGAGAAGCCGGACAGTCCCCAGGTGAGTGCAGCGTTGAACGACTTGAACCCGGTCTTGGCGAGTTCGGCAGGCGAGAACAGCACCCACTGCGAGAGCACGACGACCGTGGTGACGCCGATCAGGCCGATCGCGCCGCCGGGCAGCGGCTCGAGCATCAGCCCGACGATCACGCCGGCGAAGATCGCGAAGAAGTACCAGGCGTGCTGCGCCAGTCCGTCGGGCGGCGGGATCAGCGCGATGACGATCGCGACCACAATCGGCGCAAGCGCCTTCCAGCTCAATTGCGGTGGCTTGACCGCGGACGCCGTACCGGGTGGCGTACTCGCGGGAAGTCGGTCGGGGGTGGTGGAGATGGCCATCGCTGAGCCTCCGTCAGGTTGACGCTGCGAGCGGGCACCCGTTGGGGTACCGGCAACGCGAGCGAAGGGAAATTGGGTGTGGGCGCGCACGCGGTCGACGGATGCGGCTCGCGCATTGCGTGCTTGACGCTGGCACTCGGCCTGCAACCCGCCCGACCAACCGAGGTTGGTGGGGACCGGCGGGACCGCCGGTCAGGAAATTCGGAAAGGCGCGTCGCTCGAGAATGCCGTCGCACGCCTCCGTACGGGAAACCATCGCTCCGATTTCGGCAAGCGGCGCAATTGCCACATGCGCCACGAAGCAATTGTCCCCCGTGCTCCGGGCGTGACGTTGACGACGCTCAAAGCAGGCGACTGCGGCCGCCTCGGCTGCCGCGTCGGGTCAGGGCACGGCCGCGCAGGGGGCCGTCGTCACGAGGCGGGGCGCACCACTGTGGTGCCCACCTTCAGCCGCCGTAACCGATCAGCAGAAGCCCGAGCAGCATCACGAGCATCCACAGCCCCATGCTGCGCACGGACCAGGTACGGGCGAGCAGTCCCTCGGGGCCGTGCATGCGCCGCACACCCGTGGCGGCCCGATCCAGCACGTGCGCCATGGCCGAGTGCCACGCGTACGCAGCGGCGTACCAGATCCCGGAGAGAGCCACGCCCAGTCGCGGCAACGCGCGGCGATAGAGCCAGTCGACATCCAGCGTGATCGTACGCGCGGGCGCGAGGAACCGACGCAGCACGAAGAACACCAGCGCGGCGCCCAGGAGCAGTTGCAGCTGCGCGACCACGTGCGTTCCTGTGTAGGGCGCGTAGTCGACGGGGAAGGGCAGCAGGCGATACAGCGGCTCGTACCAGACGCCGAGCCCGACGCAGAGCAGGGCGAGCAGCAGCATCGCGAGGCGCATGTGGAGCGGTGGATCCGGCGGGCGGAGACCCGAATCCGGGCCGAAGAACGTGAACCAGACGAAACGCAGGCCGACCGCGACGAAGACCCCGGCCGAGGCCACGGCGAGCGCGAGCCACACGCCGATCCGGTGCAGGTCGCCTGCCGCCTGCGCAATCATCGATTTCGAGACGAAACCGAGTGTCAGCGGGGCCGCCATCGACAGGACGCCGACGACGGCCAAGAGCGCGGTCCACGGCATCGAGCGGGCAAGCCCGCCGACCTCGGCGATCGAGCGCCGGCCCGTGGCTTGCAGCACCGCGCCCGCCGCCATCAGCAGCAGCGCCTTGTAGAGAATGTGGGTGAACGCCTGCGCGGCGACGCCATTCTTCGCCATTGCCGTGCCGATGCCGATGCCGACCAGCATCACGCCGACCTGGTTGACGATGCCGTAGGCGAGCAGCCGGCGCAGGTCGCCCTCTCTCGCCGCATAGACGAGGCCGTAGGCGGCCATCGCGAGGCCGACGGGGATCAGCAATTCGACGCCGGGAAAGCCCCGCAGCAACGCGTAGACCGCCGCCTTGGTGGTGAATGCGGATAGGAACACGGTGCCCGTGGCGTTGGCCTCGGGGTAGGCGTCGGCCACCCAGGCCCAGAGCGGTGGCGCGCCGGCGTTGACGAGGAAAGCCGCGAGGATCAATGCCGCGCCCGGATCGAGCGGCGTCATGGCATCGAAGGCCAGCGATCCGGTCGCGACGTAGCGCGCCGCGATGCCGAGCAGGAGGAGCGTGCCGCCGAAGAGGTGCACGATCAGGTAGCGCATGCTCGCGTGGAACGCGCGGGGCGTGCCGTTGCTCCAGATGACGAGCGTCGAGCCGATCGCCATCAGCTCCCAGAACAGGAAGACGGTGAGGAGGTCGCCCGCGAATACGACGCCGAGCGCGGCGCCCGCATAGAGCAGCGCGCAGGGCAGCTCCATGCGTCGCGGCTGCAACAGCCCGTAGAGCACGCCGCCAATCGCCGCGACCGCGAACGCGACCCCGAACAGCCGCGACAGCGCGTCCACGCGCATCGGCGCGAGATCGAGGCCGATGAACGACACCGGCGTTCCCGCCCCCTCGGGCGCATGCGCCACCAGGGCGAGCGCGGCGATGGGCAGGGCGAGCGCCAACGCGGCGCGCCAAGGGCCCCTGAGCGCGGCGACGAGCGCCGCGCCGACGATCAGCACCAGGCCCGGATGGGCGAATGCTTCAGCGGTCATCGTCGTCGTGGAAATCGTCGCCGCGACCGAGGAGCGCGCCGACGAGTCGCGCCGCGAGCACCACGGCGGCCGCGGCGATCGCACCGACGAGCACCATGCCCCCCGGCCAGCGCTCGACGTCGAAATGCGCCTCGCCCTCTACCGCGAACTGCACCATCACGCTTGACGCGAGCAGCACGAGGAGCACGAGCCACGCGATGCGCGCGGTACCGGGGCGATCGAGCCGGCGACGACCCATGATCGGCCTACCTTGCGACGAGGCCGCGGGCGAGCGCGAGCGGCACGTCGGGAAAGACCACGAGCGTGACCGTCAGCGCCGCGGTCGCTACCAGCGCCACGACCATCGTCGCCGGCGCTTCGCCGTGCGCGGCACCGCCCGCGGCAGCCGGACGCAGGAATGCACGGTGGACGATCGGCAGGAGATAGCCGGCGGACAGCAGCGTGCCGAGCACGACCACCGCGAGCGCGAGCACGTTGTCCGCCTGCCAGGCGCCGCCGACGATGAACCATTTGGACAGCGCCCCGACCGTGGGCGGCAGGCCGATCATCGACAGCGAGGCCACGCCGAACGCGGCGAAGGTCCAGGGCATGCGCCGGCCGATGCCGTTGAGCTCGGACACGCGCGTCTTGTGGGCGGCCGTGTAGACGGCGCCGGCGGCGAAGAACAGCGTGATCTTGCCGACCGCGTGCGCGGCGATGTGCAGCGCCGCGCCGACCACCGACAGCGGCGCGATCAGCGCGACCGCGAGCACGACGTAGGCGAGCTGGCTCACCGTCGAGTAGGCGAGCCGGCGCTTGAGATTGTCCGCGCGCAGCGCGACCACCGAGGCGGCCAGCAGCGTGAACGCCGCGACCGTGACGAGCGGCGTGAAGTCTGCGCCCGCCGCATCGAGGCCGAACACGTAGACCACCACCTTGACGACGCTGAACACGCCGGCCTTGACCACCGCCACCGCGTGGAGCAGTGCCGAGACGGGTGTGGGCGCGACCATCGCCGCGGGCAACCAGCGGTGGAAGGGCATCAGTGCCGCCTTGCCGATGCCGAACGCGTAGAGCAGCAGGAGCAGCGTGGCGACGCCCGGCGAGACGCGGTCGCGGAGGATGCCTCCGGGCACGAAGTCGAGCGTGCCGGCATAGACCCACGTCGCCACGATCGCGGGCAGGAGGAACAGCGTGGAGGTGCCGAGCAGCAGCGCGAGGTAGGTGCGGCCACCGCGGCGCGCCTCCTCGTCGCCGTGGTGCGTCACCAGCGGCCACGTCACCAGCGTCAGCGCCTCGTAGAACAGGAACAGCGTGAGCAGGTTGCCGGCGAAGGCGATGCCCACCGCGCTTGCGATCGACAGCGCGAAGCAGGCGAAGAAGCGGCTCTGGTGCGCCTCGCCGTTGGCGCGCAGGTAGCCCAGCGAATAGAAGATGCTCGGCAGCCACAGCGTCGCGGCGATCAGCGCGAACAGGAGCCCCAGCGGCTCGACCTCGAAGGCGATCGCGAGGCCCGGGAGCATCTCGGGGAACCGCACCGCAGGCCGCGCGCCGGCGAGCACCGACGGCAGCAGCGCGACAAGGCAGGCGATCAGCATGATCGCCGCGGCCACGGAGGCCGCCTCGCGCAGGTTCGGCCATCGGTGCAGCAGCGCCGCGAGCACGGCAGCAGCGACCGGGACGAGCGGCGCGAGCACGACGATCGTCTCGGCACTCACGAATGGGCCCCTGCGCCGGCGCTTCGGGTCCGCACCCCGGCGCTCATGAAATGCCCTCCAGCAGCAGCGCGACCGCACGCCGCGCGTAGCCGACGTTGTAGGCGGTGACGAAGCCGAGCACCACGGTGAGCGCGACCGACACTGCCGTCGACGCCCGCATCAGCATCGAAGCGGCCGTCGACGCCTGCGCAGGCGCCGGCGCATCCGGCAGGGCGACGAGGTACATCGCTTCCACCACCCGCCAGACGTAGGCAACCGCGAGCAGGGAGCTCGCCACGATCAGCGCGACGATCCAGGGCTGCCCGTTCTCGAGCGCGCCCTCGACCAGGAACCACTTCGAGGTGAATCCGGCCGTCCCCGGCACGCCGATCAGCGACAGGCCGGCGACGACGAAGGCGAACGCGGTCCAGGGCATCCGCCGGGAGAGGCCGCGCAGGTCCGCGATCGACGTGCTGCCGCAACAGAACGCGATGCCGCCGGCGAGCAGGAACAGCGCGCCCTTGGTGACGCCGTGGTTGACGAGGTGCGCGAGGGATCCGGTGAGCCCCGCGGCATTGGCGAGGCCCAGCCCCAGCGTGATGTAGCCGATCTGCGCGACGCTCGAGTACGCCAGCATGCGCTTCAGGTCCGGCTGGAACAGTGCGACCAGCGACATCGCCACGATCGCCACGGCCGACAGGCCGACCAGCAGCGACCGCAGCGGCAGGCCGTCGAGCGCAAACGCGTGCCCGAACACCAGGAAGTAGAAGCGGATCAGCACGTAGACCGACACCTTGGTCGCGGTGGCGGCGAGGAACGTCGTCACCACCGAAGGCGCATGGGCGTACGCATTGGGCAGCCACTGGTGGAGCGGAAACAGCGCGAGCTTCAGCCCCAGGCCGACAGTGATGAATGCGAGCGCCGCGAGCAGCGGACGCACCTCCGTGACGTCCTGCAAGCGGGTGGCGACGTCGACGATGTTGAGCGAGCCGGTGACGAGGTAGAGGAGCCCGATGCCGATCACGTAGAAGGTCGCGCCGATCGTGCCGACGATCAGGTACTGGAATGCGGCAAGCAGCGCGCGGCGCTGCCGGCCGAGCGCGATCAGCACGTAGGTCGAGAGCGACGAGATCTCCATGAAGACGAAGATGTTGAACAGGTCCCCGGTGATGACGATGCCGAGCAGTCCCGCGAGGCACAGGCAGTACATCGCGTAGAACAGGTAGACCTGGTGGCCGGACACCTCGGCGGCGATGCTCGCGCGGGCGTAGGGCATGACCAGCGCCCCGGTGCCCGCGACCAGCACCAGCATGAACGCGGACAGCGCGTCGACGCGGTACTCGATGCCCCACGGCGGCGGCCAGCTGCCGAGCGCATAGGAGATCGCACCGGCGTCGGCGACCGCGATCGCCAGTGCGACCGCGATGCCGAAGGCTGCGACGCTCACCAGCGTGGCGACGAGCCACGCCGCCGTGTCGCGACGCAGCAGCACGATCAGCGGCGCGGCGACGAGCGGCAGGACCACCTGCAGCGCCGGGAGGTGCTCGGCGATCACTTCGCGGGCTCGTCCGGCATCCGGTCCTGCTCGAGGATGCGGTCCTCCTCGATGGTCCCGTAGGCCTCGCGGATGCGCACCACGATGGCGAGCCCCAGGGCGATCGTCGCCACGCCGACGACGATCGCGGTGAGGATCAGCACGTGCGGCAGCGGGTTCGAGTAGCTCTCGTAGCCCTTGGCCACGATCGGGGCGGTAGCGCCGATCAGCTTGCCCGGCGCGATGTAGAGCAGGTAGACGGACGTCTGGAAGATCGACAGCCCGATCAGCTTCTTCACCAGGTTGCCCCGCGCGATCGTGACGTACAGCCCCGCCACCATCAGGAGCACGGTCACGAAGTAGCTGTAGTGGCCGCCGAAGGCGCTCACTGGCGGTCGCCCACGGCTGGGCCCGACGCGCTCACTCGTCGTTGCCCCGATCGCGACCGCGATCCGCGAACATGGAGAAGATCTTCAGCATCACCCCGGAGACGGTGACGGCCACGCCGACTTCGACCCAGAAGATGCCGCGCTCCTGGCCGTGCACGGGGTCGCGATCGAGCACGAAGTAGTCGAGGTAGTTGCCGCCGAGCACGAGCCCGAGGAGACCGACGCCGGCGTAGATCAGCACGCCGGCGGCCATCATCACCTCGACCAGCCGGTCGGGCACCAGGCGCCGCGCGGCTTCGCGCCCGAAGATGATCGCGTAGAGGACGAGCGTCGCCGCCACGATCACGCCGGCCTGGAAGCCGCCTCCCGGCCCGAGCTCGCCGTGAAACTGGACGTACAGCGCGAACAGGAGCGCGAAGGGGATGAACAGCTTCGCGACGACCCGCAGGATGAGGTCGTCCTTCATCGGCGGTCCCCGGACTTTGGCGGACGACGGCGGCGCAGCAGTACGACCACCCCCGCCCCGGCCGTGAACACCACCGTGGTCTCGCCGAGCGTATCGAAGCCGCGGTAGCTCGCGAGCACCGCGGTGACGACGTTCGGCACGCCGGTCTCCCGCACCGCTTCATTCAGGTACCGCGGCGCCACGTGCGTGTGGATCGGCGCGGCCGGGTCGGAGAACGCCGGCAAGCCGAGCGTGCCGTAGACGAGCGCGCCGCCGACGCCGATCGAGACCAGGAGCGGCAGGAGCGCGCCCCTGATCGGCTTCGCCTCCTCGCCGCGCACGAGGTACAGGGCGGAGAGCAGGAGCACGGTCGAGATGCCGGCGCCGACCGAGGCCTCGGTCATCGCCACGTCGACCGCGTCGAGCGCGACCAGCACCGACGCCATCAGGAAGCTGTAGACGCCGGTGAGGATCACCGCGGAGAACAGGTTGCGCTGCACCGCGATGGCGAGCGCAAGCGCCGCCATCATCGTCAGCAGCGCGTTGATGATCAGCGCTTCGATGGCTCGTCCTCCGGCGCGAGCAGCGGTTTCACGCCGCTCGCGAGCGCGGCCCTGACCAGCGCGTGCGTCGCCGCGGGGCTCGCGAAGAAGATGAAGATCGCGAGGAACAGGAGCTTGACCGCGACCAGCGTGAATCCGGCCTGCAGCACGAGCCCCAGCAGGATCAAGCCGGCACCCAGCGTGTCGGTGACGCTCGCGCCGTGCATGCGCGTGTAGACGTCGGGCAGCCGCACGAGCCCGATCGCGCCGACGACCGAGAACAAGCCGCCGGCGACTAGGCAGAGCCAGGAGAGGGCGTCGACGAGCGTGCCCGGATTCATGCGTTCGGCGCGTCTTCCGAGGCGGCGCCGAGGTCGCCCTGGCGAAAGTACTTGAGCACCGCGATGGTGCCGATCACGTTGAGGAGTCCGTACACGATCGCGAGGTCGAGGAATTCGGGTCGGCCGGTGAGGAAGCCCAGCACGGCCATCAGCATCATCGCCAGCGTGCCGATCGTGTTGCCGGCAAGCACGCGATCGAACACCGTGGGCCCGAGCACCGCGCGAACGAGCGCGAGCGCGAGTGCGACGAGCAGCCCGAGCGCGGCGGCGGCGAACATCATGCGGGACGCTCCAGGGAAGCGACGCGGCGGTCCATCTCGCTGTCGACGCATCCCAGCGCGCCGTCGCGCGTCAGGCCGTGGACGAGGAACTCGTCGGCGGCTGCCTCGACGGTGATCGTGCCCGGCGTCAGCGTGATCGAGTTCGCGTGCGTGACGAGACCGACCGCGCTCCGCTGGCCGGGCCTGAAGCGCACCAGCGTCGGCGATATCGGCAGCTTCGGATCGAGCACGATCCGGGTCACCGTCCACCCCGACTTGACAATCTCCTTCAGCAGCCAGGGCCAGTAGCGATAGGTTGCCTTCCACATCACGAGGGGGAAGGCCTCGAGGTCGGCCACGCCCATGCGTCGGGCGAGCAGGACCACGGCAAGGGCCGAACCCACGCCGGCCGCCAGCAGGAACGGCGTGAAGAAGCCCGACAGGAGCAGCCAGAAGATGAAGAGCAGCGCGAACGCGGCTGCGGAGAGCACCATGGGTTCCTCCTGGGGCCTTGATCCCGTCGTCGCGGGCTTGGCGCGATCCCGCCTCGAGCCGCAGGGCATCGCCCCGCGCACGCAGCACCGTCGCTTGCGATCGGCGCTCGGAAATTACCACATCTTCCTGGTCGCGCGTCGCGGCCCACCCGGCGCACGGCGCAGCCCGTCCCGCTCACGTCGGGCCGCGCGACGGCGCCTCCGGGAACAACCGCCATCCGCTTGACCAGCCTCAAGCGGCGCGTCCCGACGCGCGTCCAGAATGGACCATCTACCCGGCTGCCGCGCCAAGCCAAGGCAACGCATGGCCCTCGCGCTTGCACAACGCATTGCCCGCATCGGCCTTGTCGCCGGGCCGGTGCTCGCCCTCGCGGTCTACTTCGTGCTGCCCGAGACGTTCGTCGCGGCAGGCGGCAAGAGCGTCGCGTTCACCCACGCGGGACGCGCCACGCTCGCGATGATGACGTGGATGGCGACCTGGTGGATGACCGAGGCAGTCGACATCGAGGTAACCGCGCTGCTGCCGATCGCCACCTTCCCGCTCGCCGGCATCATGCCGCTCGGCCGGACGACCGCGAACTACGGCGCGGACGTCATCTACCTGTTCCTCGGCGGGTTTGTGCTCGCGCTCGCAATCCAGCGCTGGGGGCTAGACCGGCGGATCGCCTTCGCGACGCTGCGCATGGTCGGCACGCGCCCCAAGGCGATCGTCGCGGGCACGATGGCCGCGACCGCGTTGGTCAGCATGTGGGTGTCGAACACCGCGACCGCGGCGATGATGGTGCCGATCGTGCTCTCGGTGATCGACGTCGCGCTGCGGCGGCGCACCGGCAAGGGGCTCGCGGAGCACGGCGGCATCCCCGGCGAGGACCGCGACATGTCCAACTTCGCGCTATCCGCGCTGCTCGGCATCGCCTACGCCGCGTCGATCGGCGGCCTCGGCACGATCATCGGCTCGCCGCCCAACGGCATCCTGGTCCGCTTCGTCGAGCAGACCTCCGGCATCCGCATCGGCTTCCTCGAGTGGATGGCGATCGGCGTGCCGGCCATGCTCGCGTTCCTGCCGCTCGCATGGTTCCTGAACACGACGGTGATGTTCCCCTCGCGTATGACGGAGATCGAGGGCGGCCGCGAGTACGTCCGCGACGAGTGGGCGAAGCTTGGCCCCCTCAACGCGGGCGAACGCGCGACGCTCGCCGTGTTCGTCGTCACGGTCGCGCTGTGGATGTCCTCGTCGGTGCTCTCGACCTGGACCGTGGGCGGAACGCGGCCCCTGGCCGGCCTCTCCGACGCCGGGATCGCGATCCTCGCTGCCATCGCGCTGTTCCTGATCCCGGTGGACCGGGCGAAGGGCGTGCGCGCGATGGACTGGGCGACGGCGCAGAAGCTGCCCTGGGGCGTGCTGATCCTGTTCGGCGGCGGCCTTGCGCTCGCAGCCGCGACCGAGGCGAACGGGGTGCCGCAGTACATCGGCAGCCTCGCCGCCGGCTTCGCCGGTTGGCCGGTGTGGGCGGTGCTGCTCGCGATCATCGCGATCATGGTGTTCATGTCGGAACTCACGTCGAACACCGCGCAAGTCGCCACCATGCTGCCGATTCTCGCCGCCCTCGCGCCGGTGCTGGGCGTTCCGGCGGGCATGCTGCTGGTTCCGGCGACGATCGCCGCGAGTTGCGCCTTCATGATGCCGGTGGGCACGCCGCCCAACGCGATCGTGTTCGGCACCGGTCTCGTGCGGATGCCGCAGATGATCCGCGCCGGGCTGTGGCTCAACCTGACCGGCATCCTCGTGATCTTCGCGCTCACGTACGTCGTCGTGGTGCCGACCATCGGCGCGGGTCGCTGACGGGCGCGCGGGCGGGCTCGCGCCGCCCGGCGCCCGGCAATGGATTTCAGGCAAGGGTTGGGCTACCCTTCGCCGATGCTTGGCTCGCCTCCGCGCACCCCGGCTCCCGCAACGATTCGCGCGCACCTGCGCATGCCCGTCGCGCTCGCGCTGACGCTTGCTGCCGCGCACGTCGGCGCGCAGGGCTTCTCGTTCTCGCAGCCCGACACGTCGGCGCAACGCGAGCAGCAGGCCCGGGAGCAGCGCGTCGCTGAGCTCCTGTCCACGCCCTGCCGCGCCGAACTCAAGGACAAGAAGATCGTCGTTCTGATCGGCGAGGTGCAGTCGAACGGTTTCGTCACGGCCGAGCAGCAGAACTACGGCCCGCACTTCCAGGCGATCAACCAGCGCCTGCGTGCGCTGGGCTTGAAGACCTGGACGCCCGAGGAAATCCGCAAGCAGGTTGCGCAGGCCGAGATCAATGCCTACTTCCGCAACGATCCCGACGCCGCGCTCGCCGCCTCGAAGCGCCTCGGCGCGAACTTCGTGCTGCGCGGGCTGATCGCGTCGCAGGCCGCGCCGAACCCGATGATGGCGGTGAACCAGGTCACCGTGACGATGGGGTTCACGTTGTCGGAAGCCTCCGGCAAGGTGATCTCCAACGCCGAGGCGCGCGCAGCGTCCTACGCCGGTACCGACGTGCCCGGCATGGCGCTGACGCTCGTGAACGAAGAGGCCGACGAGATCGTCGCCCGCCTGTACGCCGACCACTGCAGGAACGCGGGATTCGACCCGCCCCCGAAGCCGCGCCCGGCACGCAAGTGATTCGCGGCACGGCCCGCCCAATAGAGGAGAGCTTCGCGATGAACTCCGCCCACTTCCGCCACGGCACGGTCGCGATCGTCGCCGGCCTCTGCGCGAGCGTCGCGCTCGCCCAGCCCCAGTTCGGCAACCCGTCCCCCACCGCGGGCAGCAAGACGTCGCAACAGGCGAACCAGGCGGCCGACCAGGCGGCCTACCGGCCGGTCGAGTACGTGAACGCGGGCAAACCCGGACCGGCGCTGGTGGTGATCCCCGGCGAGATCAAGAGCAACAACGCGTCCTTCACGTCGAAGATCACGCCGAACAATATCGCCGACTTCGCCGAGGTCGAGCTCTCCAGCGCCAATTTCCAGGTGCTGGAGCGCTCCAACCTCGGCCCGCTGTTGCGCGAGTTCGAGCTCGCCTACAACCTCGGCGACCCGCAGCAGGCGCGCAAGTTCCTCGGCATGGGCAAGCTCAAGACCACCAAGTACGTGGTCAAGTTCGACATCCTCAAGGCCGAGCAGATCGCCTCGGCGCAGCAGGGCTTCGACGGCCGCGCGATCGGCGACATGGCCGCGCTCGCCGGCGCGTTCAGCCGCTCGTGGGGCGGCGCGCAGGCCGGCGCGGTGGCCGGGCGCGGCATCGGCTCGGTGCAGTCGAACGAGGCAACGACGGTGTGGCTGGTCGGCATGCGCTACAAGATCATCAACGCCGAGACCACCGAGCAGGTCGCGACCGGCTACACCGAGGAGAAGATGGAGATCGGCGCGACGCGCCAGGCCGCGCTCGGCGTGTCGCAGTCGCAGCAAGGCGGCGTCGGCCTCGACACGATGGTGCAGCGGCTGGTGCAGAAGTCGGTGTGGGAGATCGACAGCAAGTACAAGTAGCGGCGGGCCGCTGCAGCAACGAGGGCGCCGGCGTCGCGGCCGGCGCCTCCTTTTCGGGGGACGCGAGGGAGACGCGCGGATGCCGTCGAACGACAGGCTCGGCAAGTACGAGATCCGGCGCACGCTCGGGCGCGGCGCGATGGGCGTCGTCTACGAGGCGTACGACCCGATGATCAAGCGCCGGGTGGCGCTGAAGACGATCCGCGGCGACCAGCTGACCGGCGAGGACGCGGCGACGGTCGTCGCGCGCTTCCGCCGCGAGGCGCAGGCGGCTGGCCGGCTCAACCACCCCAACATCGTCGCGATCTACGACTTCGACGAGGACGACGGCACCTCGTTCATCGCGATGGAGTACGTCGACGGGCGCGACCTCAAGACCGCGTTCGAAGGGCACGAGCGCTTCGCCAACGCCGAGATCGTGCGCATCATGTCAGAGATCCTCGACGCGCTCGGCTACTCGCACCGGCAGGGCGTGATCCACCGCGACATCAAGCCCGGCAACGTCTTCCTGCTCGAGGACGGCACGGTGAAGGTCGCCGACTTCGGCATCGCCCACATCGAGTCGTCGAGCCTCACGCAGGTGGGCAGCGTGATGGGCACGCCGAGCTTCATGTCGCCCGAGCAGATCCAGGGGCTGCCGGTGGACGGCCGCTCGGACCTCTTCGCCGCCGGCGTGATCCTCTACCAGTTCCTCACCGGAGAGCGGCCGTTCGTCGGCTCGGCGACGACGACGATGCAGAAGGTCCTGAAGCAGGACCCACTGCCGCCGTCGACGCTCAATGTCCAGCTGCCGGAATCGGTCGACACGGTGGTGCAGAGGGCGCTCGCGAAGCGCCCGGAGGACCGCTACCCGGACGCGCGGTCGTTCGCCGAGGCGCTGCGCGCCGCGATGATGCCCGCGACCACGACCCGCCCGGCGCAGCCCACCGCGACCGCCGCCGCCGCAGATGCCACGGTATTGCGTGGGGCGGAAGCCACGGTGCTGCGCGGCGCCGGCGCGACCACCCCCGAGGCGAACAGCGCCATGGCGCGCAGCGCGAGCGCCGCCGCCACCCCGCATCCGGCGTCGGACGCTACCGCCGCGGCCCCCGCCCCGACGTCGCAACGCATGGCGATGGTGATCGCCGGGATCGCCGTCGTCGCCGCGGCAATCGCCGGCTGGCAGTTCCTGCAGCGTGACGGGACGAAGCCGGCGGCCACGTCGGCCGCCGCCGCGCCGACCGTACCGTCAGCGCCCGCCACCGCACCGGCCGCGGTGGCGGCGCCGGCACCGCCGACGTCACCGATGCCGGTCGCCCTGCCCGCATCGCCTCCGCCCGCCGCACCACCGCTCGACCCCGGCAGGGTCGTGATCACCGCCGTCGGCGTCGCCGACCCGAGCGACCCGCGCTTCGCGAGCGATCCCGCGCTGCTGCAGAGCGAGCTTCGCGCCGACGCCAAGGGCCAGCTGATCGAGAAGGCGCTGGGCCTCCTCGTCGACCGCGCGTCGGTGACGAAGAACTATCAGGCGATCAGCGGGAAGCTCCTCGCCGACAGCGGGCGCTTCATCGGCGCGGTCGTCGAGGAGAGCGCGCCGCACACCGGCAAGGACGGGCTGGTGACGATGACGACGCAGGCCGTCGTCGACGTGCGCGCGGTGCAGAAGTCGTTGAACCAGCTCTCGCGCGCCGAGCGGATCGACCTGATCCGCGCCGGTGGCGACCCGAAGATCTCGGTGCGGATCGCAACCCGCGACGCCGATCGTCCCGACGGGCCGGCGCGGGCCTCGGCGGTCGCGGAGAACCTCGTCAAGGAGCGGATCAGGTCGTTCGGCTTTCGCACCTGGTCGGAGGCCGGCGCCGACGCCGCGCAGAGCGCCGACTTCGCCGTCACCGGCGAGGCCGCGATCAAGCGACTGTCGATGCGGCTCGAAGCCTCGGGCGTCGTCGTCACCAAGTTCGCGCTCACGTCGTGGACGGTGAAGTGCGTCGACCGCGCCACCGGCGAGGAGGTCTACTTCAACACCCGGATGCCCAAGGGCATCGGCAGTTTCGCGACCGAGGAGGAGGCGCTGCGCGCGATCGGCACGACGATCGCCGACGAGTTCTCGCGTGACTTCTTCCTGCAGCACGTCACTTCGAACGGCCAGCGCGTGGCCCTCGTCGTCGAGGGCCTGCCCGACGCCGCCACGGCGGAGCAGCTCGGGCGCGAGCTCCTCGGCCTGCCGGCGGTGATGTCGGCGCGCCCGCGCGCGACGGCCTCGGGTCACGCCTGGGACGTGCGCCTCGCCGGGAGCGTCCCGCCCGCCGATCTCGTCGCGGCGGGAATTCTCGCGCCGATCAACCGCAAGCTCGGCACGTCGTGCCTCGCGCTCGGCGCGAGTGCCGGCGAGCAGGTGAGCGTCGTCGTCGATGCGAAGTGCCGCGACGCCGGCGTGCTGTCGCGGCTGGAGAGCAATCCGCCCGCGGGCCTCTACGGCGCACCGCCGACGCGGCAGAAGTCGGTGATCCGCAATCCGCAGACGCTGTCGAAGCTCGGCGTGTCGGCCTGAACGAAGCGGGGCGGCTTCGCGATCTCCGGCACGCCCTTGCTTTGACCGGAATGCCAGCGTGGTGATAGTGTCTTGGCTGGCGAAAGTGACCGTTCGAATGTCCAGCGCGCTGAGCCGGCTCGCGCCAAGCGACGCGGCGTGCTTCATGGTGGCCGGAGGCCGCATGTCGATCAAGCTCGATTACTCCAGACTCACGCTGATGGATGCCCTCGACCTCGCTTCGTTGATCGAGCTCGAGGCGTTCAAGCGGTACACGCAGTTCGCCGAGCGACTCGGCGGCGGTTCCGGCGACGACGCCGCGTCAGTGTTCCAGGCGATGGCCGTCAACGAGGGCAAGCACGGTGAACAAATCGCAGCGCGCCGGGTCGCGCTGTTCGGCGAGGTACGCCCCAACGTCAAGCTCGACGACATCTTCGATGTGGAGGCTCCCGAGGTCGGCGCGCCGCGTTGGAACATGTCCCCGCTCAAGGCGTACCACGTGGCGCTGTCCTCCGAGAAGAAGGCCTTCGCGTTCTATGACCAGGCGCTGCGCTACGTGAGCCAGCCGGAGGTCAAGGCTCTGTTCGAGGAACTGCGGGACGAGGAGGCCGAGCACGTGCAGATGATCGAGGTGATCCTCGAGAAGCTGCCGCCGTCGGCCTACGACGACCTCGAGGACGAGGACGAGGGGGCCTTGCCCAATTCGGAAGATCGCAAGTCGCGATCGCCTTATTAGCCCGACACCCGGCAGCCGGAGGCCCTACTCCGGCGGCATGCCCAGCATCTCGAATGAGCGCGTGAGCTCAGGGCCCATTGCACGCCCAGCCGCGGCGTCGATGCGATAGCCGAGGCGGATCGTCCCCGGAACGCGAAGCCGAAGGCGTCGCCCATGCCGGCGATCCCGGACACGACGGTGGCGAAGACCAGCGGCGCGATCAGGATCCAGGTGGTGAGCTTCCTGAACATCGACCGCATTCCCGGTGTGACGCGGGGCCCCGCGGGCCCCGCGACCCGGTCAGAACAGCGCGCGCGCGATGGCGAGGCCGACGATCACCGCCACGGAGGTGGCGACGATGCCCGGGATCATGAACGAGTGGTTCAGCACGTACCTGCCGATCTTCGTCGTGCCCGAGAGGTCGAAGTTGATCGCCGCGATCAGCGAGCCGTACGTCGGAATGAAGAAGTAGCCGTTGACCGCCGGGAACATCGCGATCAGGAACTGCGGCGGGATTCCCAGCGCGATGCCGAGCGGCATCAACGCGCGGGTCGTCGCCGCCTGGCTGTACAACAGCACCGAGGCGAAGAACAGCCCGAAAGCGAACGTCCACGGCGCGGCCTTGGCCCAGTCGCCGATCGCGGGCACGATCACATCCTTGTGCGCGGCGATGAAGCTGTCGCCGAGCCATGCGAGGCCGAAGATGCCGATCACGGCGACCACGCCGGCGCGCAGCGTCGCGGTCTTCGGGACGTCATCGACGTTGACACGCGTGATCAGCAGCATGATCGCAGCCACCGACATCATCACGATCTCGATCACGATCGGCATCCCGAGCGCCGCCTTCGCGCCCGGCAGCGTGCGCAGCGCAGGGAAGAAGCCGAAGAGCACGACCAGCGCGACGCCGGCGAGGAACAGGTAGGCGGAGGGCTTCGCCGACGCCTTCAACGGCGGACGCTCGGCGGCGGACACCGGCACCGGGATCAGTCCGGCCTTGAGGCGCGCCTGGTATTCCGTGTCATCCTTCAGGTCCTTGCCGATGAACATCGACACGATCGCCGCGGCGAGCACGCCCGTGAGGGTCGCCGGCACGCAGACCATCAGGATCTCGGGAAGGCCCCACTGCGTCAGCCCCTTTTCGCTGAACAGGCCGATCATCGCGGCGGTGGCCGCCGCGACGGGGCTCGCCGTGATCGCCTGCTGCGAGGCGATCGTCGCCACGGCCATCGGACGTTCCGGGCGGATGCCGCTCTGGTGCGCGGTCTCGTAGATCACCGGCAGCAGCGGGTAGACGATGTGCCCGGTGCCGGCGACGAACGTGAACGTCCACGTGGTGAGCGGCGCGACGATCGTCACGTACTTCGGGTTGGCGCGGATGATCCGCTCGGCGATGCGCACCAGGAAGTCGATGCCGCCCGCGGCGTCCATCACCGACGCCGCCATGATCACCGCGAGGATGATCAGCATCACGTCCACCGGCGGCGACGTCGGACTCACCCCGAAGGCGACCACCAGCACCAGCAGGCCGACCGCGCCCCACAACCCCAACCCGACGCCCGAGAAGCGGGCGCCCATCCAGATGGCCGCGAGCACCACGGCGAACTGCAGCAGAATCGATAACGTCATCTTCCACTCCCTCGGCGCACGGGCGCCGGTCTGAAAAGGGTCACTGCTCGAACTTCGGGCTGATCAGGTTCTCGAACGAGAACACCTCGTCCCACTTCTCCTGCGTCAGGAGCTTCCTCTCCGTCACGACGATCTGGTGCAGCGACTTGCCGGTCTCGTAGCCCTCGCGGGCAATCTCGCCGCATTGCTTGTAGCCGAAGTGGGGCTTCAGCACCGTGATGATGCCGAGCGAGTTCAGCACCATGTCGCGCGTGCGCTCCGCGTTGGCGGTGATGCCCTGCACGCAGTTGACGCGCAGGCTGTTGACCGCGTTCTCCATCGTCGCGATCGACGTGAACAGCGCAAACGTGATCACCGGCTCCATCACGTTCAGCTGCAGCTGCCCGGCGGATGCCGCGAGCGTCACGGTGAGGTCTAGCCCGATCACCAGGAAGCCGGTCTGGTTGACGACCTCCGGGATCACCGGGTTCACCTTGCCCGGCATGATCGAGCTGCCTGGCTGCATCTGCGGCAGGTTGATCTCGTTGAAGCCGCAGCGGGGTCCGCTGGCGAGCAGGCGGAGGTCGTTGCAGATCTTGGTGAGCTTCGACGAGGTGCGCTTCAGCACGCCGGACAACAGCACGTAGGCGCCGGTGTCGGAGGTCGCCTCGATCAGGTCGCCCGCGAGAATGAACGTGCGGCCGGTGAGCTCCGACAGGTACTTCGTCGCGAGCTCCGGATAGCCCGGCGCGGCCGTCACCATCGTGCCGATCGCCGTGGCCCCGAGGTTGATCTCGTGCAGGAACTGCCGCACCTCCGCGATGCGCTGCACCTCCTCGCCGATCGTCGTGCCCCAGCCGTGGAACTCCTGGCCGAGCGACATCGGCACCGCGTCCTGCAGGTGGGTGCGGCCCATCTTCAGGACCTTGTCGAACTCGCGACCCTTGGCGAAGAACGCCTCCTGCAGCGCGGTCAGCGACGCCATGTAGCTCTCGAGGCGCATGATCAGCGCGAGCCGGAACGCCGTCGGGTACATGTCGTTGGTCGACTGCCCGTAGTTGACGTGGTCGTTCGGGTTGACGTGCTGGTACTCGCCCTTCTTGTGCCCCAGGCTTTCCAGCGCGAGGTTGGCGATCACCTCGTTGGCGTTCATGTTGGTCGACGTGCCCGCACCGCCCTGGATGAAGTCGGTGACGAACTGGTCGCGCATCTCGCCGGCGATCAGCTTGTCGCACGCCTTGGCGATCGCGTCGGCGACCTTGGCGTCGAGGACGCCGAGGTCGCGGTTGGCGAGCGCCGCCGCCTTCTTCGCGTAGCCGAACGCCTTGACGAAGTTCGGCTCGAGCGACATCGGGATGCCGGTGATGTGGAAGTTCTCCTTCCCGCGCAGCGTCTGCACGCCGTAGTAGGCGTCGTCGGGAATCTGTTTCTCGCCCAGGAAGTCCTTCTCGATGCGGTATCCCATCTCGCGGCTCCTTGTCGTGTCGTCCGTGCAGGCCAACCCCTCGCGCGCCGGACGGATGCTGCGATGCTAGGCCTGCGGATCCCGGCCGGAATTGACCTTTCCTGACAGTACGACGCGCAACGCCCCGCGGCGACGACGAACCTTGATCCAGGACAATGGAAAGCCGCGCGCCAATCCGCGCCGGCTGCACACCCGCCGGCGCGGTCCGCCCGCTACCAGCCCTTGCTGACCAGCTTGCGCCGCAGGAACGCGATCTGGGTCTGCAGCGGCAGGTCCTTCGGGCAGACGTCGTGGCAGGCGAGGAGCGACATGCAGCCGAAGACGCCGTTGTCGTCGCCGATCAGCTCGTAGTAGTCGTCGTCGGTGCGCGCGTCGCGCGGGTCGAGGCGGAAGCGGGCGATCTTGGCGAGGCCCACGGCGCCCACGAAGTCGGCACGCATGCGCGCGGTGCCGCACGCGGCCACGCAGCAGCCGCATTCGACGCAGCGGTCGAGCCCGTTCAGCTTCTCGGCGAGCTCGGGGTCCATCCGCTCTTCGAGGCGCGTCAGGTCCGCCTCCCCTTGCTTGGCGTGCAGCCAGGCCTCGAGGCGCTCGCTCGTGCCCCGCATCCACTTGCCGGTGTTGACCGACAGGTCGCCGATCAGCGCGAACGCCGGCAGCGGCGCGAGCGTGATCTCCGGACCGACGTCGCGGGTGAGCGTGCGGCAGGCGAGCGTCGGCCGGCCGTTGATCATCATCGCGCAGCTGCCGCAGATGCCCGCACGGCACACGAAGTCGAACTGCAGCGTCGGATCCTGCTTCTCGCGGAGCTCGTTGAGGGCGATGAACAGCGTCATGCCCTCGGCCTCCTCGAGCGCGTAGGTCTGCATGCGCGGCGCACTGCCCTTGTCCTGCGGGTTGTAGCGCAGGATGTGGAAGGTCAGGCGGCGGCCGGCTTCGGCAGTGGCGGGAGCTTTGCCGCCCGCGGTCGTCGTGTCGTTCATGCGGGCTCCTTACGCGGCCTTGGGTCGGGCGCCGAACGGCTCGTCGATGCGCTCGTTGCGTCCCCGGTAGCGCTCGGGGAGCAGGTGCCGGAACGGCATCAGCGCCTCCTGCACGGCGAAGCGGTCGCTTCCCGACAGGGATTCGCGGAGCTTGGCCACGGCCTCGGCGCGGGCTGGCGTGTCGGGATGGTCGATGTAGTCCTTCGCGCCATAGCCGCGCCACCCCGGCGGCAGCTCCATCCGGGTAACGTCGATCGGCTCGTAGGCAAGCGTCGGCAGGTCGTCGCCCTCCGACTTCCAGGTCGCGAGCGTGCGCTTCAGCCATTCGGCGTCGTTGCGGCGCGGGTGGTCCTGGCGGAAGTGTGCGCCGCGGCTCTCCGTGCGCACGAAGGCGCCGTAGGCGATCGTCAGCGCAAGCCTCAGCATCTTCTGCGTGCGGTAGGCGGTGACGAGCTCGGGATTGGGACCCGGCCCGCTCGAGCCGACGCGGATGTTGCGGCTGCGCTTGACGAGCGCCTGCAGTTCGGACACCGCCTGCTCCAGCTTCGCGCCCTCGCGGAAGATGCCGACCTTGTCGGTCATGATCATCTGCATCGCCGCCTTGAGCGCGTCGCCGCTCTCGGTGCCGCTGCCGCCCGCCATCGCGTCGAGCTTGCCCTGCTCGGTCGCGACGAACTCGCGCACCAGCGCGGTGGGGATGCTGGCGTCGTTGCGGGCGTCGTCGCAGAAGTCGGCGACGAACTCGCCGACGATCATCCCGGCCACGACGGTTTCCGCGACCGAGTTGCCGCCGAGGCGATTGAAGCCGTGCATGTCCCAGCACGCCGCCTCGCCGGCCGCGAACAGCCCCTTCAGCGTCGTGCTCTCGCCCGTGGGCTTCGTGCGCACGCCGCCCATCGTGTAGTGCTGCGCGGGCCGCACGGGGATCGGCTCCTTCACCGGGTCGACGCCCATGAAGTAGTGGCAGATCTCCCAGACCTCGCGCAGGTTGTGGCGGATGTGCTGCTCGCCCAGCAGCGTGATGTCGAGCAGCAGGTGGTCGCCCCAGCGCGACTTCACCCCCTTGCCCTTGGCGATGTGCTCCTCCATGCGCCGCGAAACGACGTCCCGCGAGGCGAGCTCCTTCTTCTCGGGCTCGTAGTCGGGCATGAAGCGGTGGCCGTCGGCGTCCTTGAGCAGGCCGCCGTCGCCGCGGCAGCCCTCCGTGACCAGGATGCCGGCCGGGAAGATGCCCGTCGGGTGGAACTGCACCGCCTCCATGTTGCCGAGCGCCGCCGCGCCGGTCTCCAGCGCGATCGCGTGGCCGATGCCCTCGCAGATCACGGCGTTGGTCGTCACGCGGTAGAGCCGGCCCGCGCCGCCGGTGGCGATCGCCGTCGCCTTGGCGACGTAGGCCGAGAGCTCGCCGGTGATCAGGTCGCGCACCACGGCGCCGTAGCAGCGGCCGCCGTCGTGGATCAGGGCCAGCGCCTCGGTGCGCTCGTGCACTGGAATCGACGCGGCGATCGCCTGGTCGCCGACCGCCTGCAGCATCGCGTGGCCGGTGCAGTCGGAGACGTAGCAGGTGCGCCACTTCTTCGTGCCGCCGAAGTCGCGCTGGGCGACGAGCCCCTGGGCCTCGTCGCGCTCGGTGATCGTCACCTTCTGGTTGTTGATCACCACCTGCCGGTCGCCCTTGCGCACCCGGCTCCACGGCACGCCCCAGGCGGCGAGCTCGCGCACCGCCTTGGGAGCGGTGTTGACGAACATCCGCACCACGTCCTGGTCGGCGCCCCAGTCGGAGCCGCGCACCGTGTCCTCGAAGTGCACGTCCTCGTTGTCACCCTGGCCCTTGATCACGTTGCCGAGCGAGGCCTGCATGCCTCCCTGCGCCGCCTTGCTGTGCGAGCGCTTCGGCGGCACGAGGGACAGGATGATCGCCTCGTGGCCGCGGCGCTTCGCGGCGATCGCGAGACGCAGTCCGGCGAGCCCACCGCCGATGACCAGCACGTCGGTGTAGACGATCTTCATGGACGAACTCCTTGCAGCACTGCAGCGGGTTCCGGTGTCATCGCGACCTCCGCTACCTGAGCCAGGTCGGCACGTAACGCTCGCCCGCGCGGTCGGCGTGGGCCACGCCGATCTTGATGTAGGCGCCCAGCGTCACCAGTCCCAGCACGAGGAAGAAGACAGTAAGCGCCCACTTCAGCTTCTTGAGCATGGCCCGCGTCGCGTCCGGGTTGCTGCCCTCGAACCACCCCCACTTCACCACGAGACGATAGAGGCCGATGCCCCCGTGCAGCTCGACGGCGAACAGCATCACCAGGTACAGCGGCCACCAGCGGCCGGACCAGACGCGGTCCGCGGATTCGTACGGACCGATGTCGCCCGGGTGCATCAGCATCTGGTACAGGTGCACGGTGACAAGGAAGAACAGCATGAAGCCGGTGACGGCCTGCACCCACCACAGCGTGGTGTCCTCGTGCCGCATGATCTTCATGTGGCCGCGGTAGGCCTGCCACTGGCGGAAGTTGATCGGGAGCTTGCGCACCGCGAGGAATGCGTGGGCGAGGAAGACCACGAGGATCCCGAACACGACCACCGACACGATGCCCGGGTAGGCCCTCCCGAACAGGAAGTAGCCCTCGAACATCTTGGTCACGCGCCACATGAAGTCCTCGGAGACGAGGATCGAGGACACGAAGAACATGTGGCCCCACATGAACAGCGCCAGCACGAGCCCGGTCGCGCTCTGCAGGTAGTCGAGCCGGGCGGGGAGCCTGCTCTTCCTGGGACGCTCGGTCAGGCCGACGCCGGCGATCATCGGGCTCGTCGAAGCCATGGGGTCTTCCTTTGCGCGAGATTTCGGACGCGACGCGATGCGCGATCGCGCGCCTGCGATGCGGGAACCCGTTCACGTTAGCGAGCCCGCGCCCGGGCAGCGTTGACCCGCGTCAAACGCACCGGAGTGAGGCGCGCCGCTGCGTGCGCGATGGCGCAGCGCAACAGGGCCGGCGCCGCGGACCCGCGAGCCTCGCGTCCCCGGTGCGGCCGTGACAAATTGCGCCAGAGACCGCAATCGTGACGATCCTCCGCATCAGGGTTGATTTCGATCAACGGACGATTCGCGCCATCGCGCAGCATTCGATCTACGGAAAAAAGGCAGCGGCGGGATCGCCGCGGCCGACCCCCAGGAGGAGCTCGGCAGGGCGCGTCGTTGCGCGTCCGCGACCGGTGCCCGGTCGCCGCGATTCGCAAGTGCGCGGGGTGACGTGCCGCCGCGAGGAGCGCGAGCCCTGCCTGCAACCCGTACGATCCCGTCTTGGGCGGCGATCGGCCCCGACCACGGACGCGAAGGTGCTTCATGTACAAGATCATTCGCCGCGAAGCATTCTCGGACACCACCTTCCTCTGGGAGGTGAGCGCGCCCGACGTCGCGCGATCCGCCGAGCCCGGGCACTTCGTGATGCTGCGCCTGCACGACGGCAGCGAGCGCATTCCGTTGACCGTCGCCGACTTCGACCGCGAGCGCGGCACGATCACGATGGTGATCCAGGCGCTCGGCAAGACCACACTGGAAATGCGGGATCACTACAAGGAAGGTGACAGCTTCGCCGACTTCGTGGGTCCCCTTGGGCTGCCGCAGCACGTGAGCCGCGCCGGACACGTGGTGCTGGTCGGCGGCGGGCTCGGCGTCGCGCCGGTCTACCCGCAACTGCGCGCCTTCAAGGAGGCCGGCAACCGCGTCACCGGCATCATCGGCTTCCGCAACAAGGACCTGGTGTTCTGGGAGGACAAGTTCGCGAAGTACTGCGACAACCTGATCGTCTGTACCGACGACGGCAGCTACGGCCGCGCCGGGTTCGTCACCGCGGCGCTCGCCGACGTGATCGAGCGCGACCGCCCCGACCTCGTCGTGGCGATCGGCCCGCTGCCGATGATGAACGCCTGCGTCGAGACCACCCGGCCGTCCGGCGTCAAGACCATGGTGTCGCTCAACGCCATCATGGTCGACGGCACCGGCATGTGCGGCTCCTGCCGTG
>Ga0105103_10000438_pt1 | contig 23436 bp, 15 predicted proteins | sample PPLLaktember2015_2_FD_79107 | JGI IMG/M metagenome (GOLD analysis project Ga0105103, IMG submission 79107) | Freshwater sediment microbial communities from Prairie Pothole Lake near Jamestown, North Dakota, USA - PPLs Lake P7 Core (6) Depth... | ecosystem: Environmental > Aquatic > Freshwater >...
AGCGTACCGCGAGGAGATCGCCGCAGAAGAGGCTGCGGAAAAGACCGCTCAAGAAGAGGCCGAAGAACCGACCGTTCCTTCTCCGAGCGAAGTAAGGCCCGCGCAGTCGCTTACTGCCGCCACTCCTCCTCCGATCCGCGGCAGCCGAACGATCACCACGCCTCCAAAACGGAAAGCTTCGTCGTTGGGATTCGTCGTCATCATTGACGACAACATCGAATTGCTGGAAGAATTTTCCGCGATGCTTGAGGAGTGCGAGTACGCGGTCGCTGCGTACGCGAGAACAGACGATGCCTACGAATTCATGAAGGAAAACTACGCCGACCTTATCATCTGCGACGTACATCTGGAAACGTCGTCGTTCGGCGGGTTCACGTTCTACGAGCGCATCCGGGAATTGGAGCATTTGCGCGACGTTCCCTTCCTCTTTCTGAGCGGCATGACCGATTCGCGTCTCGTCTTGGCGGGAAAGGAGCTCGGTGCGGATGATTATCTCACGAAGCCCATCGATCCCGAGGAATTGCTCGCCGTTGTCCGCGGGAAGCTGCGCCGATATCGTCAGATCCGAAAGAAGTAGGAACACCCGGACATCCGCCTGCACACCATGACCTCCACCCTTGACGTCCGTCAGATCTCGGTGGAGTACCTCTCCCAGGGGCAACCATCCCCGATCCTCCACGATGTGAGTTGTATGCTGCCACAAGCGCAGCGTACCGCGGTGATCGGCGAAAGCGGGAGCGGGAAGTCGACATTTGCGTTCGCGATCACAGGGCTTTTGCACCGCTCCCCCTCGATCCGAGTCACCGGTGAATCACTCTTTCAAGGACGGAATCTTCTCGCGCTCGACGTCGAGTCTCTGCGCGGACTTCGCCGCAAGGCGATCCGGTATGTGTTTCAAGAGCCGTCGGAATCGTTCAATCCGTTGCTGCGCCTGGGAACGTCGATTCGCGCATCGCTGTGTGATGGGTGGGACACCGAGCGGATCTGTTCACTGCTGGAGCGCGTGGGATTGGCCGAACCGCTTCGCGTGCTCCGGTCGTATCCGCATGAACTCAGCATCGGAATGCTGCAGCGCGCCGCCATCGCGGTCGCCGTCGCGCCCGAACCGAGTTTGCTCATCGCCGACGAACCGACAAGCGCGCTCGATGAACCGCTGAAGTGGCAGATCCTCGACCTGCTCGAAGACCTGCGGAGTTCCATGCAATGCACCTCGCTGGTGGTGTCGCACGACCCGATGCTTCTCAACGTATCAGTGGATCAGGTGATCGTGTTCTTCGCGGGGCGCATCGTAGAGATCAATCTGAACCGACCGCTCCGTGCGGAAGCGCTTCATCCGTACACGCGCATGCTTGCCGGTGTTGACGCACGGTCCCGGCTTCTTCCACCTGCACCCGTTGGTTGCGCATTCCATCCACGGTGTCCGCTTGCGAAGGACCGGTGCCGGACCGAGCTTCCGGACCTCGAGCAAACATCAAACGGAACATGGGTTCGATGCTTCTACTGGAAGTCGACAACATCCGGGTCATAACGGAAGATTCCGGCGTCCTGCTTCGCCGGCATCCGCCACGGGTCATCCTTGAAGACGTTTCCCTGACGTTGAACGCCGGGGAATCGCTTGCGTTGCTCGGCGAGAGCGGCGGCGGAAAAACGACGCTGGCCCGGTGCATCGCAGGGCTACATGTTCCATCACAGGGCGTCATTCGCCTCGAGGGAAAAGAGGTCGCAGAGTGGAGAGGCGCTCTCCCCGTTCAGATGTTGTTCCAGAACCACACGGCATCTCTCGATCCGATGATGTCCGTTACTGAAATCCTCCAAGAGGGCTTCGAAGCATCGGGAGCATCAGCGTCTAAGGAGGCCCTGGCAGAGTCGCTCGCGGATGTCGGACTTGGCGAAGGCATGCTCGACCGGTTCCCGGGACAACTGAGCGGCGGCGAACGTCAACGAGTCGCTCTGGCGCGCGTCCTTGCGGCACGGCCGAAACTCGTGATCGCAGATGAGCCGACGAGCGCACTTGACCGCTTGAACGCCGACAGTCTCCTCGCGTTGCTGCATGCATTGACGACTGAACGCCGGGTCGCGTTGCTGCATGTGACCCATGATCTCTCCGCCGCGGCGCGAACGTGCCGACGAGCGATCGTCATTCAGGGGGGACGGGTCGTGGATCAGGGGGATTGGAAGACATTGCGCACATCCGCAACCCATCCCGCGACACGCATGCTGATGGCCGCAGCGATGCGGAGCGGCGAGATCGCGTCAACAATCTGAAGGTCGATCGTGTTTCGATTCATCTCCCAAAGAACACTGATGACTTCCAGCCTCCTCCTGGTCATTGCCGGGCTCGTTGGGCTGCTGCCATCCTGTTCCCACCGTTCCGAAGGACCGGTCTGGACCAATCCCACCGTCGTGGTCGGGATCTCCTCGCCGGTGAATGCATTCAACCCCATCTTTGCTCCGGATGCCACGACGGCCGAGATCAATGAGTTGCTCTATCCGATGCTCGTCAGTTCGACATTCGATACGGTCTCCGGCACGCTGGTCTACGCACCGGCACTCGCGCGGTCGTGGGAGAAGGGCCGTGGTGGACGGGACATCGTGTTTCATCTGCGGAGCGACGCACGATGGGCGGACGGCAAGCCCGTACGTGCATCGGATGTCCAATTCACGTTTGAGCTGTATGCCGACCCCGAGGTCGGGAGCCGGTGGCAGGATGTGATGGAGAACCTTGAGCGAGAACGGGATGGCTCGCTCGTGGTGAAACGAGCTGTGGTGGTACGGAACGACTCGACCGTGGTGTTCCGCTTTAAGCGGGTCTACGCAAGTCAGTTATTCGACGCGGGTGTACCGATCCTGCCGGCGCACATTTTTTCGCGCATCCCCAAATCCGACCTTGAGACACATCCTGTCAACCAACAGCCGATGGCTGCAGGCCCATTCGCCGTTGCGCCGCAATCGACTTCTCAGGAGATCATCCTGGTCCCCAACCGATCCTCGTCGCTCCCGTATCCCGCGCGGCTCGAACGCCTTGTGTTCCGAACCGTTCCCGAATACCGCACGCGGGTCTTGCAGCTGCGTTCCGGCGAGATCGACATGATGTCCGCACTTGAACTGGACGATATCCGGGCGATCCAGCGGGACAATCCGCAGATCCAGATCATCACGCTTCCCCCTCGCCGCCTGCATTTCGTGGGGTGGAACACCATCGAACCGATCTCCTGGACGGGAGAAGGCTTGAAGACACTCCGGCCCCATCCATTGTTTGGATCGGCAAAGGTTCGCCGAGCGTTGACGATGGCGATCAACCGTACGGACATTGCACGGTCTCTGCTTGGTCCGTTCGCCCTCCCCGCGGTGGGTCCGGTCGCACCGATCTTCTCGTGGGCACAAAATGAAACGCTTCGCCCGGTTCCGTACGATCCCCGTGCGACCGCGGCATTGTTGGAGGCCGAAGGCTGGAAAGATCGTGACGGGGACGGCATCCTCGACAAAGACGGAAAGCCATTCGCGTTCGTCCTCCGCGTGCAAAGCGGCGTCACCTTGTGGGCGGACATTGCAACGGTCATCCAGCAGCAGTTGCGCGCGGTCAAGATCGAAGCGATCATCCAGCAGGCCGAGCGACCGGTGTTCTGGTCGGACCTGATCAACAAGAAGTACGATGCATGGGTGGCCGGATTCGAAGTTCCGCTCGAGGTTCGTCTCGACGATATGTGGCATTCCGACCTCGAGACGCATCCGCTCAACATCGCATCGTACCGAAATCCCGAAGTGGACAAGCTTCTTCAGCGCGTGCGATCTGTCACAAGCCAGCCGCTTGCCGCACGTGACCTGAGAGCCATCCAATCGATCCTCGCCGCCGATCAGCCGTTCACGTTCCTGTTCTGGGAGCGGGGACGAATTGCCGTGAACCGCCGCGTCGCCAATGTGCATGCGAACGTGATGGCTATGACAAGCGACGCCTGGGACTGGCAGGTCATCCCCGGCCGGTAGCCGCCGCCGAGAGACTCCATGATCTCCTCCCGCACATATGCGGCACAGCGAAGACCGATCCTCCTCGCGTTGCTTCTGCGCCTCGCGGCCGCCGTCCCGGTCCTAGTCGGCATGGTCATTGCCGTCTTTTTCATCGCGCACATTCTCCCGGGGGACCCCTTCGCGCACTATGTCAGTCCGACGCTCCCTGCTGCCGTCGCCGAACAGGCTCGCCGCGCCTTCGGCCTCGACCAACCCCTTGGGGAACAATTCCTCACCTGGGTCCGTCATGTCCTCGTCTGGGATTTCGGGGTCTCCTACACGACGCACCAGAGTGTGCTATCCATGATCTCGCAAGCCCTTCCGGTCTCTCTCATTCTCGGATCTTCCGCATTCATCGTTCAGGTGTTGCTTGCGCTCACCATGGCGCTCGTATCCGTTCATCGTCCGGGCGGCCGTCTGGACCGCTTCCTCTCCGCCGGAGGGATGGTCTTGTATGCGACCCCCTCCTATTTCGTTGGGATCCTTCTGCTCGCGGTCTTCTCGTTTTGGCTGGGGAGCTTGCCGTCAGGGCACTGGCAATCGGTGGATGCTTCCGCGCTTCCGCCGCTCGCGCTCTTCTGGGATCGGGCGGTTCATCTTGTTCTTCCTGTTGCCGCGATCGCGATCCCGCGTGCCGCGGCCTTCGCGCGATATCTGCGGTCGTCTCTGCTCCGCACGCTCGAGCGTCCGTTCATTCTTGCCGCCCGCAGCCAGGGCCTTCCGGAACGTTCCATCATTTGGAACCATGCCCTCCCCAATGCACTCATGTCCGCGATCTCACTCGGCGGGCTTGAACTTGGCACGCTGCTGACCGGCACGCTGGTGACCGAGACACTCTTCGCCTTTCCGGGAATGGGAAGACTTACCGTCACGGCAGTGTTGTCGCGCGACTATCCGCTTCTCGTCGGATGCACGATCGTCTCCGGATGTCTGGTGATCGTTGCCAATAGCATCGCAGATGTCCTCCACGCTGCGCTCGATCCGAGGGTGCGAACAGAATGACAACGGCACAATCCCGACGCCGTTTTCCATGGCCGCGCGTTCTCGCGCTGGCGGCACTCGGTTCTGTCATCGCCATTCGATGGGAACGGTTCTCCGACACGCTCGCATCGATGGCGTTGACGGTGGGCGTCGTGTTCACGGGCTCGCTCGAGACACCGGGGCTATGGCGATGGGAACATACGCAGTTCTGGCTCGCCACGATCACCCTGATCGTCCTTCTCTGGCTGCTCGCACGTCCGATCTTTTTCCCGCGTCGTCCTTCGGCATCAGGTTCCGCTTCGATGCGTTCCATTCGGCTCGCCTTCATCTCCGCCGCTGATGCACGCGCAGCGTTGGTCCTGTGTGTCATGGGATCGGTCGGACTGCTTGCGCCGCTGCTCGCGCCCAACAACCCATTGGAACAGGGAGATCTCTCCTCGAACAGGCTTCGCCCGCCGGCGTCCTCCGGTTGGTATCAGCGCGGGGACTCGGACTTCGGAGTCGAGACCGCCGACATGGTCGCTCAGCTCCAACGAGTGAACCTCCAACTTGCGCGATTCGAAGCGACGGGTGACCCCGAACACGCGGGTCGAACGGAGCATTGGTTCCTCTTGGGAAGTGATGCGGTCGGCCGCGATGTCCTCAGCCGTGCAATCATCGGAACACGCACATCGCTCGCCATCGGCATCGTTGCAGCATTCGGCGCGTTGTTGCTCGGGACTGTCGCTGGACTTGGCGCATCGCTCGGCACGACCGTCGTCAATCGCGTCGTCACATGGATGACAGATGTGTTTCTCTCCATTCCATCGATCTTTCTCGTCGTTGCACTTGCCTTCTTTGTCGGCGGATCGCTTTGGGGATTGATCGCCGTCCTTGTGCTCTCGGGATGGATGCGCACGGCGCGCATCGTGCGCGGGGAGATGCTCCATCTTCGCGAACAGGAGTTCATACAGGCCGCTCGCCTGCTCGGCGTCTCCCGCATCCGTTTGGTTCAGCGCCACTTCCTCCCGAATCTCGTGCCGGTGCTCGCCACCTCAACCGTTCTGCTGATCAGCGAGATGCTCCTGGCCGAGGCCGCCCTCGGTTTTCTGGGATTCGGCGTGCAGCCCCCTCTGCCCAGTTGGGGGAATATGCTGGGTGAGGCGATCACGCATCTCGAGCGCTCCTGGTGGATCGCCGCGGCACCGGGAACATGCTTGACCATCTTTGTCCTCGCGCTCCATCACACCGCGGAACGCATCGAGGCCGGCACTCGTTTCTGAGCACATAATGGCGCTCGTCAACCAACGATATCGCCTCAGTCATCGTCTCGGTCAGGGAGGCGGCGGAAGCGTCTATCTTGCAGAAGACCTACTGCACGACGGGATGCTTGTCGCGCTCAAGATCGTTCCTGCCGGGCGCCTGGCCAGCACCGTCATGCGGGAGGTGCGGCACGAATTCTTCGCGTTGAGCGCGCTCGATCATCCCAACCTTGTGGAGGCGCTCGATTTTGGGACCATCGTCGTCACCGATGACCCGCATCGGCCCGGCGATCATTATCTGACGTACGAATACATCGAAGGCGAGAACCTTCTTGCCGCCACGGTGAACGCGGGTTGGGACGCGCTGATCGAACTCGCCTATCAAGTCCTGCAATCGCTCAGCTACATCCACCGCCACTCGCTCATCCATTTCGACGTGAAGCCGGAGAACATTCTCGTCGTCCCCGGCTCGATCGGCGGAGAGGATGTGCGTCTGGCAAAACTGATCGACTTCGGGTTCTCCGCGAAGCCGGTCGGACCGGACGCACGTGCGATCCGGGGAACGCTCGCGTATCTTGCCCCCGAATTGTTGGCCGGCGGACATGCCGATCATCGCATTGACCTCTACTCCCTCGGCATCACACTGTATCAGCTCATCACCGGCGAGCTCCCCCCTGACGCGGGCCCGACGATCGAGAGCTTGAAGCGGCGGCTCTCCGATCCCGCAAAGCGCCCGTCACGCGTTCGCACAGAAGTCCCAGCCGCTCTGGACGATCTTGTCTCTGCCCTGACCGAACCGGACCCGGTCCGTCGGATCGGGACCGCTGCTGAAGCGGCGACGCTGCTGGAATCCGCCCTCAAGCGCCGCTACGTCTTTCTCCCGTACTATCACACGATCCGTCCCAGCCAGTTCGTCGGACGGACGGAAGAAATGAACTTCCTCCGGCAGAATCTTGCGCAAGCCGTGCCGGCATCGAGCGTAGCGACCATGCAATCCTTCGTCACCCCTATTCTTGTCGCTGGGCCGCTGGGAATCGGGAAGACGAAGCTCATGCAGGAGGTGCGTCGGACCGCGAAGGCAAACGATATCCCCTTCTACGACACGCGGTGTGCGGGACGCGACGACCGAGCATTCGCGCCGATCATTCCAATCGTGAAGGACATCCGTTATCGGCTCGAGTTGCGCGGCGGACCGGCCCCGGCGTTGCGCGAAGCGAATGCCATTTTGCGCATGCTGTCGGAGGGAGCGAACGATCTGCTCGACAGCGATCCTTCCTCGCTCCGGTATCGGATCATCGAACGCATTGCTCAGTTCCTCGGGGAAAGTGCGGCCCGGCAGCCGTTTGCCATCTGGTTCGACGACGCCGATCAGGCGGACGAAGCGACAGCCGACCTCGTCGCCCATCTGTCGGTCAATGCGGCCCAACACCGATATCTGCTGTATATCGCTGTCGGCGCCATCGAACCGGATGCGGCGCGTCTCGTGCGAACAGATGTGCGGTCGCAGACGATCGCGCTGAAGGAGTTCACGCGTCCGGAGGCGGCCACGTTCGCCCAATACATGACCGGCGATCCGGCAATCGGTGAGAAGGACATCGCGCACATCGCGGAGCAGGTCGGAACGTCCCCCGGCATGCTGGGCCACGTTCTCTCCCTCGCGCTCCGTCAGCACGATCATTCCTCCGCATCCGGATTCAGAACGGTCCTGCGGACCATCACGCCGAAGGTCGACCTGCAGGAACAGTACGCGCAGCGTTTCGAGACACTGGGCCGGGATGAACAGGATTGTTTGCGGCTGCTGAGTTGCTTCCCTGTTCCCGTCGAGACCTCGTTGATCGAGAAGTTGCTGGCGTTCATGAAGACGCGCACGCGCCAAGCGCTCTCTCGCCTCACGAACGAGGGGATCACAGCGACATCGGAATTCGGGACCGTCCAGATCGCGCATGCGCAGTTCCGGCAATTCGTGTACGACGGGCTGGGGGGAATGCGGGTTGCATTGCACCGGCACATCGCAGACGCCATGGAACGCATCTACGCTGAGCGGCTTGAGGAACATGCGGAGGCGCTCGCCCATCATCATCATCGCTCGGGCAATCTTCCGCGTGCATTCCATCACTACCGGCAAGCGGCGCGGAACGAGCAGGCTGTTTCCGCGTACCGGCGGAGCGCGGAATTTCTCGAGCAGGCCCTCACCCTCGCGCCGTCAGAAGCAGAACGAGACGAAGTGCGGGATCGCCTTGCCGAGATCTACCGTGCGCTCTCGGAGTACGCGAAGGCGGAAGCGATCGTTCTGGAACTCCTCGCGAAGGCGGACACGCGCGAGCGGCGATTCACCCTTCATCGCACCCTCGGATCTGTCCAGAACATGCTCGGACACGTTGAGGCGGCGGAACAGTCGTTGACCGATGCATCGTTGCTCGCCGTGTCCCCCGAGGAACGCGACGGGATCCAACTGGACCTCGCCTCGGTCGAGATCTCGAAAGGAGACTATCCCGCCGCCCGCAAGCGGCTACTGGCGCTCCAGGAGCGGGAACTCGAGATCTTCGACCCACAGCTCCGCGGGGACCTTTTCAACCGTCTCGGAATCGTCGAGTTCTACGACAGCCGGTTGGAATCGGCGCGGCGTTGCTTCTCGCGCGCCGTTGAGGAAATGGGCGACAAGGCAAACCCGGAGAAGCTCATCTCACCGCTGTTGAATCTCGGCAATGTCCACAGTTTTCAGGGGGATTTCGGGAGGGCGGAGTCGTGCTGGAAGCAGGCTTTGACTCTCACAAAAAAAGCTTGCAACATAAGTCTTGAAGCCCGAATTTACAACAATCTCGGGATCGCGGAATTCTCCCGCGAGCACTTTGCGCAGGCCGCCGAGTACTACAGCCGCGCCATCAAGACGTTCACGCTCCTTGGGAACCGGCCGGGACAGGCCCTGTGCCTGACCAACATCGGCGAGGTTCACTTCGCCTTCGGTGCATATGAGGAGGCGTTGGATGTGTGGCGGTCAAATCTCGTGCTGTATGAATCGCTCGAGGATAACCAGGGGATCGCTGAAGTCTCCGTCCATCTGGCCCATGCCCTTGTCATGCTCGGCGATCTGGCCGGAGCAGAACAACGTCTTGCAACCGCAACCACGCTCATTCACAGCGCCAGCCTGACGTCGCAACAGGGGATCCGCGACCTCCTCAAGTCGATCATCGAGCTTGAGCGCGGCGAGATCGATCACGCCGCCACATCGATCCGCGCCGCCGAAGAATTCTTTTCCGCGGGACAAGATTGGCGCAACCTCTGTACCAGCAGGCTGACACGCGGTCGCATCGCCCTGCTCAGCGGAGACCGGGCGCACGCCGCTGACGCCTATCGCAAAGCGCTCCAGGTGGCGCAGGACCGTAGTTTCACCTATCTCCGTGCGGAGGCACTGTTGGGACTCGCGGTGACGTCCGGATTGGACCGAGCCGAAGGATTGGCTCACCCGTTCTCCTACTTGAAGGAGGCGTTTGACCTGCTGGAAAACGCGCCGCTCGTGGAAACGACCTGGCGCGTGGGCCTTGCATTGGGAGATGCGTACCGTCGCCGCGGGTTGCGCGCGAAAGCTGAAGGATACTTGAGAATCGCCGTCGATACGATCGCTCACCTCGCCTCGCGATTCCGTTCCGATTCACTTCGCACGCGATTTCTCGATACGCATGGACGGCGTGAGCCGGAGCGCGCCCTCGCGATGCTCTCCGATCGATCCACTTCCTGACGATGCCTGCAGACCGTTCCATACCGTTCCTCATCGGCGTTTCCGCTTCGGCAACGCTGCTCCGAGCCGTGCGACAGCTGACCGGCGAATTCACCGGCGTGCAGATCGAACCGACGTCGCTCGCATCGCTCACATCACGCCGGGGCACCGTCGCGGCGCCGAACATCCTCATTGTCGAGCCGACGAATGACGGTACCGAGCTGCTCGCTGCGATGCCGGCGCTTCTTCAGCGACACCCACAGCTTGTCGTCGCGGCGATCAGCGAAACACCTGATCATCGAACCGCGGTGCGGCTGATCCAGGCGGGCGTCCGCGATTTCGTCCTCGTTCCTTCCGAGCAACACCGACTCTACGACCTGATCGAGCGGATGCTTCGCGAACGGGACGCCCGCGCCGACCAGCAAACTTACATCGACGTTCAATCGCGGGCATATGATTTTTCTCGCATCGTCGGTTCAGCCCCCACCTTGTTGGCAACCATTGCGCGCGCGCAAAAGGTCGCGAGCAATTCCGCCCTTACCGTGCTGGTCCTCGGCGAGACGGGAACCGGAAAAGGCATGCTCGCCAAGGCCATCCACTACAGCAGCCCGAACCGTGAGCATCCGTTCATCGAGATCGGATGTTCGGCGCTTCCCGAAACGCTTCTCGAATCAGAACTCTTCGGCCATGAGAAGGGGGCGTTCACGGATGCGCGAGAACGAAAGCTAGGGCTCTTTGAATTGGCTGGTCAAGGAACCATCTTCCTTGATGAGATCGGGGATATCAGCCCGGCGGTTCAGTCGAAGTTGTTGAAGGTGCTGGAAGAGAAGTCGATGCGTCGGGTCGGCGGCGTTCACGATGTCCGCGTCGGCGCGCGGATCATCGCCGCAACCAGTCGCGACCTTTCGGACCTGGTCCGGCGCAACCTATTTCGCTCGGACCTCTTCTATCGGCTGAACGTCGTGCCGCTTTCCCTCCCGCCGCTGCGCGATCGACGCGAGGACATCCCCTTGTTGATCAATCATTTCCTCTCCCGGTTCGCAGAGCTTTCGGGGAAGGATCTGGTTCATCTCACTCCTGCGGCGCGGGAAAAGCTTTCGACTCATCGATGGGATGGCAACGTCCGAGAGCTGATGCATGCGTTGGAGCGTGCCGTCGTCTTGACCGAAGACAGCACTATCGATGCCGATCACATCGACCTCGCCGCTCATACGAACCGCTACCTCGCGGCGCCCCAGCCCATGCTTGCCCTCAACGATGTCATCACCGACGATCACGTCATCCTTCGTCTGCCGGTTCGGGAAGCGACCCTTGAGCACACGGAACGGCATCTCGTACGCGAGATCCTTCGCCTTGTAAACGGGAATAAGAGTCGCGCCGCTGCGATGCTGCAGATCTCCCGTCCGCGCCTCGAGCGCATCATCCAGCATGACCCGGAGTTCTTCCGCAGTGTGTTGCGGTAGGATCACGAACGGACGCGGAGAGGTCGAACAGTTCCCCCATTCATGTGCTGATGACGCCAACGCATGGCGAGTTCTGTCAGCGCTGTATCTGCATGTTCGAAGAACATCATGTAGGAACGACAGAAGTGGTTCGGATCCGTCAGCTGCGGATCGCGGATCCGGTCCTTGGTACATCCCCCCCAGCAATTCCGAAGCCAGCGGCACGAGCGGCACATTTCAGGAAGGTCGGCCTTCCATTCGCCGAATGCCGTTTGCTGATCTGAATTCAGCATCTCGTCAAGACGGTCCGTCGCGATATTCCCCAGCTTCCATTTTGGCTCAACGAAGAAGTCACACGAGAATATGTCGCCGTTGTGCTCGACGACCACGTACGTGCCGCACGTGCGTCCCAGCGTGCAGTCTGGGGCGGACATGCCGACATACTTGTGAAAGACAGAATCGAAGTAGCGGATAGAGGTGGTCGGCAGGCCGTTCTCGAAGTCGTTGTGCCACAGGTCGAACATCTGAACAAGGAAGCGGCCGTACGCTTCCGCCGAAACGGAGAACGAAGCCACAGCCGACGGATCATCCGCACTCCCCTCGACACAGGGGATGAACTGCATGTACCGAAATCCGAGAGCCTTCAAATACTCGTAGATCTCCTCAGGATGCTCTGCTGATTCGCTTGTCACAACGGTCAAGGCGTTTGTTTCAACACCTTCCGCCATCAACATCTTCGCCTTCGCGGCGACGACTTCCCAAGAGCCCCTCCGTCCGCGCGTAACGCGATATGTGTCATGAATACGCTGTGGACCATCGATCGAGAGGCCAACCAGGAACTCGTACTTCTTCAGGAATTTCGCCCAATCGGAATCAAGGAGCAGCCCATTTGTTTGGAGCCCGTTGCCGACGGACTTGCCGCCGCCGTATTGCTTCTGGAATTCAACCACCTGCTCGAACCAAGGCAATCCCATCAGCGTGGGTTCTCCCCCCTGCCAAGCGAACGAGACATGCGGTCCCCCTTGTTCCATGGCCTGGCGAATGAGGATCTCCAGCGTCTCCACCGACATCCGGTGAGTCCCTGGTGAAAAGAGTTCGCTCTTTTCGAGGTAGAAGCAGTATGTGCAGTCCAGATTGCAGTCCGGACCGGCGGGTTTGACCAGAAGCGAGTTGAGCGGCTTGTTGCGTGGCTGAAGCATGCGGCGGTTCAAGGCTTCTCGACGATGGTTGCCGCCGCGCGGAGGGTATCGATGAAGTCTTCCAGCAGACGATCCTTCAGCTCGTGAACGCGTTCTTCACGGATCGACTCCCTGACTTCATCGAACGCGAGTTGCGCGCCAGGGCGCTTCTCATACTGCTTCGCAAGGTGAAATCCGAAGGGTGTTTCGATCACGTCGCTGACCTCGTCCGGCGTCAAGGCGAACACGACATTCTCGAACTCCTCGACCATCTCCCCGCGGGGAAAGAATCCCAAGTCCCCATCATTCTCCGGACAATCGGAATACCGGGCAGCGAGTGATTCAAACACCATCCCCTCGTTCAGCTTCTGCTGGATCTCACGGATCCCCCGAAGCGCTTCGTCTCGCGAGCGTTGTTCGTTGACGTAGAGCACGATGTGACCCGCACGAACGAGATCCGGCGTTCTATAGCGCGAGGGGTCTGATTCATACTGGTTCCGCAGTTCTGCATCATCCACGGCGGGGACATCCGTTGTCACCGAATCGATCAACCGTTCGATCGAGAGCTGGAGGTCGAATTCCTGACGAAACTCTGCGAGCGACGATGCATGTGTCTCGAGCCGACGCAGGAATTCCGCTTCTCCGCCTTGCTCAGCCAGGAGCGAGGCATAGAGTTCATCGAAATACGGTTTGGGAAGCTGCTTCCCGTATTCTTCCGCAGCCTGTCGAAGCAACATCCGCTCGACGACGTTCTCCTGCGCCCACGCGTGCAACTGCTGCTCGCGCTCCTGCTCGGTCAACGATTGAAACACGTCGTCATGCTTCGGCCGGAGGCGATTCTTCTCCTCATGCACTTCTTGTTCACTCAACGGGATGTCGTTCACGTACAGCGGCATTCGCATGCTCCTGTTCTCATCATCAATTCCGTATCACGGGACATACGGGAACGTGTCTCCGTTCGTTTGACAGAACTCCGCAAGGATCCGGCGGTGTTCAAGTAGAACCTCGCCATACTCCGCCTTGCCGACGAGGTTCTGCGTTTCGCCCGGATCGTACTCCATATCGACCAACGATTCGCGTCTCTCGCCGAAGTCATAGACGCAGTACTTGAACCGCTTCGTCCGCACCATCCGTCCGCGGGCCTCTGGCTTCGATCCATCGATCGGAGCCCCTTGCACCATGTTGCTCTGAGATACGACATATGCGCGAGGGTCGGAGACCTTCTCATCGCGTACGCTGGGGAGCAAGCTCAATCCCGGTAATGCCGCCGGGCGGGGAATCTCCCCGATCTCCAGAAGCGTCGGCAGCAGGTCCAAGCCCGTGTTCACCAGTCGGTCCGATTCACGCGCAACCGCGTACGAAGGATGCGCGATCATGAACGGCACTCGCGCCGCGTTGTCATAAAATACGGTTTTTTGATTCCATCCGTGCATCCCTTGCATGTCCCCATGATCGCTCATGAACACCACGACCGTTGAGTCGAGTTGTCCTGTGTCGCTCAGCTCCCGCACGATTTGGTCGATATAGCCGTCGACTCGCTCGATCATACGAAAATATGCCCAGCGATACTGGCGCCATTTCGATTGGTCAAACTTCCCAACCGGGAACATCGGACTCGCCTGCATGGAACGACGCATGATCATCATCGTGTCCGTTTCGTCCTTCATCGGCGCGGGATTCGGCACAGCGGGAGGACAGGACTTCGGTTCCGGGGGGTCGCCGACACTACCGTCTGGCAGTTCATCGCCTCTCGCCCATTCACAGATGTTGTGCGGATTCACGAACGATGTGACAAGGAAGAACGGTTTGTCGCGCTTTCGGCGGATGAATCTCATTGCGGGTTCTGGGATCTCCTTATCGATCCCGTTGTTCTTGATCGCGCCCATGGTTTCAAAACCGTGCATCGCCGGCTCTTTTGCGGGAATCGGGACATGCCATTTCCCAAAATAGGCCGTGTCATATCCCGATTCTCGAAAGTACATCCCGAGGGTTTTGAAGCGCTCTGCGAGAGACTTGGACATATCGTTGGACTGGACACCCGTAACGTGCGGGTATTGGCCTGTGAAGAAGGACGAGCGAGCCGGGACGCACAATGGGTTCGCCGTATAGGCGCGAGTGAACGTCACGCCGCGCGATGCGATCCCGTCCATCGCCGGCGTTTTGATGAACTCACTCCCCATTCGGCAGCTCATCACATCGGCCGACTGCTGGTCGGTGATGATCAAGAGGATGTTCAGGCGCGTCGCCTGTGCGAACAGGCGCGACGGGAATTGGCTGCTGAGTGCGGAGACACCGGAAAGACCAATCATCCGGAGAAATGTTCGTCGCTTCATTGCGTAATCCTTTCGACGAGCCGCCCCACGTACGTGTTTACACGATCCGGAGCGGCCGGGTCCGTTTTCGGAAGTTGTCGCACATAGTTCTGTAGCGGGATCGCTCTCGCTCCGAGTGCATCGATGGCATTGAGGGCCTCGAGGGCGACGAAGGGACCGTTGCCTACCGGCGAGCACAACCGCTTCAGGGTCTCGAGGGCCTCACCACGCTCATCCTCATCGCCATGCTCTCCGATCGCACGTGCCGCGGCAATTGCCACCGATGGCGACGCATCAGCGAGCAGGGTTTCAAGATCACGGAGCCGTCCGTTCACTGCGGCAGTTCCTCGCACGATCATTCCCACAACCGCCCAGTATCGAACGGCCGCATCTGCATCCTTCATTCCCTCTGCAATGCGTCCGTCATGTTCCCACTTCATCGACGAAGCAATCTCCGCCATCGCGAGGATGCGCGGGAGATCGTAGGTGTCGTCGGATCTCCCAACGTCGAATGGTGTCGAATCGGCCGCTCGACGATGCAGTTCCGATTCAGGAAGGAATCCCAGATCACGTGTGGCCAGCAAATGCTCGCGAAGTGCAGAGCGCAGACGGCCAATCGACTCTTGATGCATCGGTGAGTCAATGAGATTGTCCACTTCGTCCGGGTCGGCCTGCACATCGTAGAATTCCTCGGCAGGTTTCGCCTCCCAGAATGCCGCTTGCGGCAGCATGAGCGCTCCTTCATCATGCAGTCGCTTCCACGCAACTGTGAGAGGAGTCTGGAACAGATAGCTGAGGTACTGTCCATGAATCAGATGCGGAAGATAATTGCGTATGTAGATGTACCGTTCATCCCGTACGGATCGGACCATGTCATATCGTTCATCCATCCGGCCACGGAATCCGAAAACGAACTCGCGACGTCGCTGGTGCTGCCCCATGAAGGGAATGCCGTGCATCCAGGCTGGGGGCTCTCCTCCCGAGATGCTGATCAGCGTCGGCGCAAAATCTACGAAACTCACCGGAGCGTTCGTCGAACCTCCGGGGGCATAACCCGACGGCGCAAGATGACGGTATCGCTGCGGGACGTACACCAGCAGCGGCACATGCAGTCCGGAGTTGTATGCGCAGCGTTTGTTGCGCGCAAGGCCGGGTCCGTTGTCTCCAAAGAAGAAAATGATCGTTTCCTCCGTCAGGCCAGCCTCTTCCACTTCCCGCAGTCGTTGACCCGCTTCCTTATCCATCTCCGTGATCTGGTCATGATATTGAGCCCAGCCTTCCCGCACTTCTTGGACATCGGGATGGTATGCCGGAACACGAATGGTGGCGGGATCATGACGGAACTCATGAGGGCGCTTTCGAATCTCACCTTCGTGTGTGATCTCGGTATTGAACACGGCGAAGAACGGAACCGCTCTGGGGCGTTTCGACCAATGCGCGTGCGGAGAAGACTCATCCCACACGCCATCGGGCTTTTTCAGGTTGTAATCTTCCTTGCTGTTGTTCGTGCAATAGTACCCATGTTCACGGAGCAACTGCGGATACATCTTCATCGAGCCGGGCAATGCGACAAGGCTTCGCATATGTTCGGCACCAAGCGTGGTCGGATAGACGCCGGTGATCAACGCGGTCCGAGCCGGCGCGCACACCGGAGCATTCGACCAACAAACATCGAAGCGCAGACTCCGCGCTGCGAATGCATCCAGATTCGGGGTGACCGCATCCTTCGCGCCGTAGCAGCCAAGGTGAGGACCAATATCTTCCACCGTGATCCAGAGGATATTCGGTTTCGGCAGATCGATGGCGCGCAGGTGCCGCGCCCAACCAGTCTGAAGGAGGAACGCCGGGACCGCACTTCCCGCCATTCTCGTGAACGCTCTGCGATTCATTCTGACGTTCCTGTGATCGACTTAAGCAAGCCGAAGAATCCCCTCTTTCGCTCAGATCCGATCTGCCAGTCCACCGGGACGCTCTGGAATCCTTCCCGGTAGTCGGTCTCCCCCTTCATCCGGTAGTCAAAATATCCCCACGAGGCGTAGGATCGAACGGCCTCGCTGAAGTTGTTCACGGGCTTGTCGAAATCATAGTGATCATCTTCATTGAAGAGGATCGGCATTGGACGAAAGCAATCGAGCGCTACGATGGAGTCGACCATCGCACCGATACGCTTCGGATCATGCACGCCGTTTCCATGCAGGAAGATAAGATCGGACGCTGCGACGACATCTGCGTTCGGGATCGCGCCGCCTCGGAAACTTGTTCCGACCAGGAACTGATATCCCTGTCGCTGGTCTCCCCGAACACGGGAGATGAGATTACGGACGCGTGCCGGTTTCAGGATCTCGTGATCGTACGATTTGACATCGCACTCGTTATTGATCTCGATGATGACATTGCGATAGCCTGCATGGAAGAGCCAATCGATCACGTTGTCAACCGCACGACCGACTGCGGCTTCGTCCCTCAGAATCTGGTCCTGACCAAAGTAGAACAGACCAAGAATCACCACCATCCCCAATTCGTCCGCTTTGCGCAGGATCCGATCAAGGCGAAAGAGATATTCGGGGCGAAGTGCTCCCTGCTCGGTGAATGCCGAATTTGTCCACCCCTTGTTCCCGTATCCCGTCGGACTTCCACCCTGCAGATTCAGCGTGAAAGCCAGCAAGCCATGCGCACGCCATTCCCCCATCGCGGCTATGAAGTCGCTCGTGTTTCGATCAGGATCCCATATCCCCGTGTCAGGATACTTCCAAAGTCCACGCGTCTCTGGATTGAGGTCGTCAAATATTCCCTGAACCATTCGCGAGTTGAAGAGCAGCCCTTCGATCGGCGAGCCTTGCCACGATCTCCCCTTGTAGGTCGGCTCACCGTTGATGAAGAACCTCTCTCCACGAATCTCCACGATTGTGCGTGGTTGCGGACGCGAAAGGAGCCCCAGCGACGCGAGGAAACCATCCGTTTCTTCCAAGGTTTCCCGAAAACGTGCCTTGTGAAAGAACGCATGCTCCTGGCCCGGATAGAGGATAAGATCGCAACGCACACCGTGACGGCGGAGTTCATCGCGATAGGCGTACGCTGTGGCCGTCGGCACGAGATGGTCCCTGGTCCCAAGCATGAAGAGCGTCGGCGGAGAGGTTTCGTCGACGTTGTGCATCGGCGAGAATCCCTTCCAGTATTCAGAGACGCGCTTGTAACCATATCCCGTCAGTCCGTTATCGATGACCGGATTGAAAAGGACCAGCGCACATGGCCGAGGATCGACGGCAAGATCGTCCGACGGTTCATCGAACCCGTTTGCTGAACCGGCTGCTGCTGCGACCTGTCCCCCTGCGGAACCGCCCCCGGCTGCAATACGAGCCGGGTCAATACCGAACTCATCCGCATGTGCGCGAACCCAGCGGATGGCGGATCTTCCGTCCATCACGCATTCGCGCGGCGTGGTCCCATGCACATCCCGCAATCGATACTGAACGGAGATGGCTACCATGCCGCGTGAGGCGAGGTGCTCGGATTGAGGGTAGAAGGATTTCGGATCTCCGTTGTTCCATCCTCCGCCGTGGAAGAATACAATCGCCGCTCGACGATCGGTGTGTGACCAGTCAGAAGGGAAGAAGAAGTGGAGGCGAAGGTGAACCGTGTCGACCGTCTTGTAGACGACGATGCTGTCGGGGAGTTGAGCAAACAGAAGAACCGGAATCAGGGTTAGCTGCAATCCACGAAGGCACAGAGTTCGATATCGACTGAGTTGCAGGTTCATATGGGTACCGCAGCATTCTGATCTGAATGCACGATCGTTTTATGTGACGACCTAGTGAGTCTTAATCAAGAATTTGCACAACCTTGAACTTTGTGATGCGCTGGCGGCTTCGCGTTGTGCGAAAGGCGAAATATCCTTCGCCCAGCGGCACCGGATCAACGAAATCAAAGAGCAATTCCCCGTCACGATGTACTGTCGTACGTGCATCGTGCACGCGAATCACGATTGCGTACGATCTGTTCGCCTCCAGCAGATGAGCATGATCGGTGTATTCTTGGAGCACCGGTTTCCGCCCCGAAGGATGATAACGCCGGAAACGCGTCGTGGAATTGTCATGCCCCCCGATGCCGCAATAGTACAAGTCAAGATCATCATATTCGCTGAACTTGCCGCTGCGCCCAAACGGGGTGTCGCGGAGGGAATCGCGGGCCATCCAGAAGAAGTTGAGATCAGAGACGCGATCGTTCCTTCCGCCCGAATCGGCGACGGTGATCTGATAGGAGAATTCAACGTTCCCGCAGAACTTCTTGTTCAGCCATACCGTGGCTCCGCCTGATGCGTCGATCTCAAGTGCTCTATTTGAGATGCGAAGCATTGATCCCTGCGGATCTTCGAACTCGGGGATCCAATGGCCGGAATCGATCACGAAGTCATCCGCGAGAATGAGCGAGTCACGTCTCTGCCCATCAAGAACGGAAGGAAGAAGTGCAAAGGATTGGATCCCGAGAGCATTCCGGGACAGCGCCACCGCCCGAATCGCTCCTTTGAAGAACCAGATTCGGTTCATCCGCATCCCGATCGAAACATGGGCATTCATCAGTGGAATGAACGGCACCGAACCGCTCATTTCTTCAACGCCGTTCACGAAGTGGCGGCCGACACCGTTCTCACAGACGAGTGCAATGTGATACCAGGGACCGATCGGATGCAGGAATAGAGAATCCCGGAGCGTGAGGAAGGAGGAGTCCGCCCGGATGTGGGTATCGACGAACCACGCATTGGAAGAGGTCAGTCGCGATTCAATCAATGCACGCCGGGATGGATACAGTTGATCCTGCACGTGAACGATCCGTTGCTCGGCGTTCTGAGGAAGCGCAGGATACGGTTTGAAGAGCAACTCCATCGTAAAGGATTGGCTCCTGTCAAGAGGGCATCCATGGACGATGATGCCATCGTCGACGCCGTCGAATTCGATCGCCGGAGAGCCGTCGATTGTCTTCACGATGGGTTGACCAGCGACGGTGACATCGAACCCGCCGATGCGCTCGAGATTGTCCAATGGCCAAACGGTTGAGCGGGACGAGTCCGGGAAGGATTGAGCCGTGGCCACACGAGGAATGGCCAGGAGGAATGCGACGGTCCAGTGTTTGAGGTTCACGGAGTCAGCTCCACGAATATTAGGCGGGGCCGCGGCCTATCTTTCAACAACAGGCCCGACCATTGTCCCGACCAAGTTCCCGGCCACCTCAATTAATCCTTGGCCCTCACAATTGCGCCCCCCTACTCCGGCCGGGCCTTCCTCCAGCCCCCCTTCATCATCTCATGCAATTCTGCGACGAGTCTCTCATTCTCTCCCCGTGCCGCGATGTTCTGCGTGCCGAGAGGATCGTTCTCGAGATCGTACAACTCACGGTACTTGACTTCGTTCGTCTTCTGATCGATCCATTCCGTGTACCGATACCGATCGGTCCGCATCGAGTAGCCCATCATGTTTTTCGGGCGCGGATATTGGCTGAACGCCGCCTTCTTCCACGCGCGATCGGGATCCTCCATTAACGGGACCATGCTGACTCCTTCCAATCCCTCCGGAAGGGGGAGACCGCACAGATCGCTCAGCGTCGGGTAAATGTCGACGAACTCCGTCAGCGCGCGCGTCCGTACACCCTTCGGCCCATCAGGATCGGACAATATCATCGGCACATGGGTATCCAGCTCGAAGTTCGTGTGTTTACACCACATCGAGTATTCCCCCAACTTCCATCCATGATCACCCCAAATGATGACGATAGTGTCCTTGCGCAGATCCAATCGATCAAGTTCCGCGAGAACTTTCCCTACCTGAGCATCTGTAAAACTGACAGCGGCATAGTACCCGTGAATCAGTTCCCGGGTCTTTGCCTCATCGCAGTTCCCGACGTCGGGGATATCGGAATATTTGCGCAGCTCATTCCAAGTGGTGAATGCAATGTCGGGCGCATTCTTTGGCTTGTCGGGATACGGGAGAGGGATTTTGCTGCGATCGTAGAGATCCCAGTATTTCTTTGGTGAAGTGAATGGCAGGTGCGGTTTTCGAAAGCCCAGGCCGAGGAAGAAGGGTTGGCGGTCCTTTTCATTCTTCGCTTGCACCTTGGGTGCCAGTCTCCTCAGCGATTCGATGGCCATTTGGGCCATCTTGCCGTCCTGGTACGCTTCATCAGAAACATCTGCGGCTTCGGTTGCGGGACCGCGCATCTTTCCGGCCTCTTCGGATGTCTCGCTTCCCGGCTTTCCACCCTGCTCTTGCAATTTGAGATTTTCCTCGAGTGCATAGATGCCACCTGAAGGAGACCGATGCGGGATGCTGTAGGAGGCTTCATCTTCCAGGCCGGAGTGGAACAGTTTCCCGATGCCTTCCGAGAAGTACCCGTTGTTCTTGAAATGCTGCTGAAGCGTGACAACATTCGGCATCGTATCACGGATATGCGTCTTCAGATCGTACACCTTCGTCGTGTCCGGCCTCTTGCCCGTCAGCAGACTGGCTCGGGTCGGACCGCAGACGGCTTGTTGACAATACGTGCGCTCGAAGAGCACACCGCTCTTCGCCAATGCATCGATGTTCGGCGACTTGACCATCGGATGTCCGTAGCAGCCAAGTTCGGGCCGGAGATCATCAACGGCAATAAAGAGTACGTTCTTCTTCCGGCGCGCAATGGATCCCGCCCGCGTCCGGCTGAACACGTCCGAGACCGCCGGAATTCCGGAGAGCGCTGCGACACTGAGCAAAGATGCCGCCCGCAGGAAATCACGTCGAGCCTGGTTCATCGTTCTTCCTTTCATTTCTTGTCTGTTGTGACCCCTGGCCAGTCGTCCGTCCGGAATGGAGAGGCGGGAAGGTCTGCATCATTGACGAGATTGCATGCGGGATTGTCCGCCCACGCGTAACGTACTGACACGGGAGCGGAAACGGCATCGCTCCACACAAGCACATCCTCTCCGTCAATTGTCGCGCGAGCCGGGACGAACGCGCGATCCTCGCCCGCGATTACAAATCCACTCAATTCGCCGCCTCCTCGCGCTTGGAGTCCCACGGCATGATCGAATTGAATGCGGACGCGTGAGCCTTCAACGGTCCATGATCGGTAAAGCGGACTCTGAAACGTGTATTCCATCTTGCCGTACAACAGGCCCTCTGCGAGAAGCGCAAGCCGCGCTCCAACGTCCTGCTTGTTGGCCGGATGAAGATCCTTCGGATCACCGATATCAATCGTCACAGCCATGGACGTCGACGGCATACGCAGCGTCATGAGCTGTGCCTCGCGAAGTTCCGCCCAACCACTCTTGGACGGCTCGGGCTGCCGATCAAGATTCGGAAGCTGAACAAAATAGAACGGAAGTTCTTGCTTCCACGCATTCCGCCAATCCTCAATCAACGCTGGGAACAGACGCCGGTACTGATGTGCCCGCGATGCATTCGATTCCCCCTGATACCAGATGACACCTTTGAACGCGAACGGGACGATCGGAGCGATCATGCCATTATACAATCCCGAAGGGGTCGAGCGGTTTCCGGGTCCGATCGGTTCTTGTGGCCGGGCCGGAGGGGCTTTCCCAGCCTGAACCACGCTTGCGGAGTCCTCCTTCCACCGTTTCATCAGTTCATCGCGCTTCGCATCGAATTCACGCTTCCGTTGAGGATAGGATTCGACGTTCTGCTTCCAGCGGACAAGGATCGGCTGGAAATCCGGATCGCTTGCCAAGGCGTTTGCTGACATCCATGCCTCGGCGGGCGAACCTCCGTACGCGCTATGCACGAGCCCGATAGGCACCTTGAGACTATTCTGGAGTTTCCGGCCAAAGTAGTAGCCAACGCCCGAGAACCGTCTGACCGTGCTCGAATCGCACGCTGCCCACGAACCGGTGCATCGCTCCTGCGGTTCCTCCGCCACAGCGCGCTTGACGGTGAACAACCGAATGAGCGGATAGTTCGCCGAAGCGATCTCCTTATCTGCATTGCTTGTCCGTTCGACCGCCAACTCCATATTCGATTGCCCAGAGCAAAGCCAAACCTCTCCGATAAGCACATCCATGAGACGGAGTGTGTCTTCTCCCGCGACGGTCATCACATGCGGTCCGCCCTCGGGCATCGGAGCAAGCGTAACCATCCAACGTCCCGACTCGGCCGCATTGGTCTCCACGCGCTGACCGGCGAACTCAACGACGATCGCTTCCCCAGGCTTGGCTGTTCCCCAGACCGGAACGGACGCATTCCGTTGAAGCACCATATGATCTCCGAAGATGGACGCCACACGGACCTGCGCATGAACCATCGGCAACGCAAGAAGACACAACGAGAGAAGCCACTGCGTTCGTTTCATCGGTCAACCTCACCTGAGAAGCAGCATTTTCTTCACGGATCGGAATTCACCCACACGTAGCACGGCATGGTAGATGCCGCTTGCGACTTGCTCAGCATTCCACGTCGCCTGGTGCACGCCCGCCGGCATCTCCTGTTCCACGAGCACCTTCACCTCGCGTCCAAGCAGGTCGTAAACCCTGAGATCAACTTGACTGACCACTGACAACTGATAACTGACCACTGTCTCTGG